>JAALOO010000349.1_pt1 | contig 41687 bp, 22 predicted proteins | sample 7257641 | NCBI WGS metagenome assembly JAALOO01 (sample SAMN14085613, study PRJNA598686) | mite metagenome | biome: ENVO:01001000; feature: ENVO:01001002; material: ENVO:01001226; isolation source: single female mite from University of Michigan culture on fish food culture... ...
TCTCTCTCTCTCTCTCTCTCTCTCTCTCTCTCTCTCTCTCTCTCTCTCTCTCATTCAGTGGCGTCGAATGGGAGTGTGGGCCATTCACTACTTCAGGAGGATGGGGAAGAAAAACAGGTGGACCGGGGCAATGGCGGTGTCGGTGGTGACAGCAACCGTGGTAACTCCATTGCTGAACGCTTCAAACAGTTGTCCAGCAGTGAGCGGAACATCTCAGAGGGTGATGTCTCCATTGTCGGCCTCAAACGCCGAGTGGGTTTTGTCAGCGGAACTGCCCTAATTGTGGGCACCATGATCGGAAGCGGCATTTTCGTATCTCCCAAAGGCGTCCTCCAGCGATCTGGTTCAGTTGGCCTGAGTCTCATCGTCTGGATTGGCTCTGGGCTGATTTCACTGCTTGGTAAGTTACTGCACTAGCTATAGCTTAAACAGTTACTGAAACATGTCAATTCTCGTCATCAGGAGCCTTGTGCTACGCTGAGCTTGGCACACTGATCACCAAGTCAGGCGCCGAGTACTCTTACATTCTCGAGTCCTTTGGTGGCCTGTTAGCCTTTCTCTTCTCCTGGATCTCCGTCTTTGTTCTCAAGCCAGCGATGCTCTCCATCATTTGCATGACCCTTTCCGAGTACATTGTTCAGCCCTTCTACCCCGAGTGCCAAGCAGACTCCTTCGCCATCAAGCTCATCACCATCTTCTTCATAATCACCATCACCTATGTGAACTGTTACAGTGTCAGTTTGGCCACTTCAACGCAGAACATCTTTACAGCAGCGAAGCTTCTCGCCATTATCATCATCGTCATCGGCGGCGCTGTCCACCTGCTTCAGGGCAACACTGAGCACATATCAAAGGGATTTGAGGGCTCCAAGTCAGTGCGTGACATTGCCTCTAGCTTCTACTACGGACTGTGGGCTTACGATGGCTGGTCAGAGAAATAGTTTTTTATATGTTGTTAGTGAAATCATCACTAAACTTTTATTTTACATTTTAGGAACAATCTTAACTACGTTACAGAAGAGCTAATAAATCCATACCGAAACCTTCCACTAGCTATTATTTTTGGAATTCCCATAGTGACGGTGTGCTACGTTCTCGTAAATATATCCTATATGGTGAGTGATAGTTGAATATGAGTTTAAAGACTAACATTAACAGTATTACAATTACCCTAGAGTGTTATGACTATTGAAGAGATTTTAATATCCGATGCAGTGGCTGTGGTAAGAGCAAAATATGCTTGAAACAGTTTCAGTTAAGTATTCCGGTTACTCTGCAGACATGGGGCAATAGAATCCTTGGCTTTGCGGCAATCATTATGCCCATTTCGGTAGCACTGTCCTCTTTTGGGGCCGGAAATGGCTCCTGCTTCACCAGTGGCCGGTAAGGGAGAATTGAGCAAAACACTGATAAATATTTTGTAATGTTGATGTTGTTTCCACCAAACAGACTTGCATTTGTGGCTGCACGAGAAGGACATCTGATTGACGTGCTATCATTCGTCGATATGAGCCGCTACACACCTTCACCTGCTCTCGTCTTCAACGCCTTTCTCTCTAGTCAGTTGCCATTCTTACCGCATTCTACTTCATTCTCCCTCTAACATGACCAGTCTCTAATGATCAATTTACAATACTATCACCACCACTACCATCTACCACTTTTCAGTCATCCTCGTCATCCCCGGAAACATTGAAAGTCTGATTGATTTTTTCAGCTTCACCGCTTGGCTGTTCTACGGTGTGACAATGCTTGCCTTGATTGTCCTTCGCTACAAAGCACCCTACAAAGACAAACACCGACCGTACAAGGTTTGTGGATTTTTCGTCAGTTTCTAGAATCAAGTGACTATTTTTAATTCATTTGTTGCAGGTGCACCTATCGATTCCCATTGCCGTTTTCATCATTTCCATCTACCTGGTCGTGTGTCCTATTCTGGAGGATCCAAGAATTGAGTACCTCTACGCCACTATGTACATAGTGTCTGGTTTGTTGGTGTACCTTTTGTTTGTCAAGTACAAGTTCAGGTGCACCACCATCGTCGGTTAGTATTCATGAAGCACGAGACTTTACAAGTAGTTTTCCAAAATACTGATTCACTCTACTTTTCAGCGCTTATAACTCGATCAACGCAACTGATCTTCAGTGCAGTGCCGTGTGAGTATGTGCCCGAAAGTCTGCTGGACTCTCCCTCAGTAGATTGAACAATCACTACTACAACGAACAAAAAACCAAAACTTCACAGCAATATCACTGTGCAATGTATCAACATTCTGCAATAAATAAATCATGACAGTGAGCAGCCCAGTAAATGATTTATAGAAGAGAAATTTTTAATTTATAAGCAAATAATAATACATAGGGTTCAATCTGGTGAAAATGACCTTGCAAAATGTATGAAACAAAGTGTACATCAAAAGAGTGCTATTATTTCTCAAAAAGCAAACAAAAAGTTTAATTGTGTTTTAATCATGTGGGTGAGAATTCATCATGCATAAATGCTTTACGATTCAGTGTCACACTTGTGGTGCGGTTCAGGAGAAGGTGTGTGTTTGGGTGGGTGAGAGTAATAAAGAAGAAAAGAAGGTGATGAGGGGTGAAAATGAAATGATGAAAGTGGTGGGGATGATAATGGTGAATGATGATGATGATGATCTGTACAGTGAGCAGTGAAAGTGGGTCAGTGGTGAGAAAGTGGCTGATGAAAATAATAATGATGAGGATGATGATGGTGTGTCCCAAAAAGAAGTGGTGGTAGTGGTGATAAGTACACAAAGTGGTCGTAACAGGGCAGAGTAGAAAGAAAATGTGAAGAAACAATCGTCATAGAGAATGAAAAGAGGTGTGGGTGAAAAAGGGGGAGGAGGGCATGAGACGCTGCAGACAAAAGTTATCACATGTTGTGCACATGTTCAATGCGTAGAGAGAGAGAGGGAGAGAGAGAGGATTATATCACAATGACTGGTGGGAAAGCGAACAAAAGAAGCACATATGCATCTCCCTTGTGCCCCATCCTATTGGCGTCATTTGGGTTTTCTTTTTAGCAGATTATTGGCGTTCTTGCACTCAACTTTACTTGGAGCGCCTCGATTTCTGTGGGGCACTGTGTGACTTTGAGGATCTAGATCGCTTTGCCTTGGGCTCCTCGGCACGGTCTGCCGCCGCCTCAAAGTCACCATTCATACTCTCATCTTCAGAGTCGAGGGTTGAGTTGCCAGCATTGGTGGCAGGGGAGCCTGAGCCACCACCACCACCGCCGCCGCCAGCAGTACCACCACTGCCACTGGCTCCAGTGGCCAAGAGTCCACTGGAGAGTGACAGGCCAGAGGTTGAAGAGGCGGTAGAGCTGCTGCCACCCTTGCCGGCGTTGGTCGCCGATGCCAGTTTGGTGTTGGCTCTACTGCCTGCGGTGGAGGTTCGCGAAGAGCGAGATGGCGGATTAGAGCTAGTCGAGGACATGGTCGGCGTGGTGGAGGTGAACACGTTGGAGAAGTTGGCCAGGCCGTTCATGATGTTGGGATTGCTGAGGAAGGGAGAGTTCATGCCAAACTGTCCCAGAGGATTGTACATTGACAGGGGATTAAAGTTGGGGTTCGAGTAGAGGAAGGGCAACGATCCGGCCAGGCCAGATGAGCCCAGCATGGCGGCGGCAGCGGCCGGATTCAGGCCACTCTTATTGCCGCCCTTCGAGTTGGCCGCATTCGCTGCAGCTTGCAGAGCGGCCGCCTGCGCTGCTGCAACCTTACTTGCCGCCTGTGCCTTTGCCTTGTCATCACCAGCACCGGCCAGATTGGCGTTGGCAAAGAGGGCCGAAAAGTCAACGCCCCCAGTGGCGTCTGCCTTCTTGGCTGCAGCACCTGCACCCTGTTGTCCCAGCTGTCCGAGGTTGGCCAGACTGGAGAAGTTCAACAGCGGATTCATGCCCCCAAAGAGATTGGCAAAGGAGGACATGGACGCAGAGGCGGCGGCAGCTGCGGCGGCGTTGGCAGCCGAATTGGAGGCCGTCGATGTCGTCGACGTTGATGTGCTGCTGCTGTTTGAGGCAGAGGAGCTCTTTGCGTTGGCAGCCGCAGCCGCAGATGCCGCCTCGATGATCGCCTTCATTGAGGGAAAGACATTGGCGTTGAACATGGAGGGATTAAATCCGAGATTGGCAAACTGCGACGCAGAGTTGGAGAACTGATTTGCCGTACTGGACTTGTTTGAGTTGGCAGCCATGTTCGCATAGGCTGCGAGAAGGTTAGCCTGCGATTGCTGCTGTTGTTGTTTGCTGTTTGCTGAGGCGCTCGAAGCGGCCGCCTGAGAAAGGCTGTTTAGCAGATTGGAGGCGTTCAAATTGCTGAAACTGTTCGAGGAAGCTGAAGGAGAAGCTGTGGCGGTTGCAGTGGCCGATCGCTTGTCGCTTGTTCTTGTTCGAATGGAGCTACTCGAGCCAGTGTTAGATGGCATTGATACCTGATTTTTCGTTTGATTAAAATATATTAATTAACAAGAGTTCATTAAAAGGATTAGGACATTAAAATACGTACCGGAGTCTTAAAATCCTTAAAGTTGGTCGACTTGTCATTGATTAAGTTCTTGATCTTTGCTTCGATGGGCTCATTCTTTGCATCTAACAGCGATGACAGGTACTTTGAAAAGTTGGGGCTCTTTGTATCCAGAGAAGGTGGTAGTTGAGCCTAGTTGAGAGAGAGAAAAACACAAATGTTAACAAAAGCTCATTCTAATGGGTACACAAACTTGAGCTTACCTTTGAAACAGCGCTGAGCATTGCTCGCTTCGAAGCAGGCGACTCTGACTGTTCCATAGGGCTCGCCGATTCAGAGTACTGAGCGCGAGATCGCTTGCTTGAACGACTCGGTTGTTTCTTTGCATCCATAACCTAAAGCAAAGAAATTAATAAAATGGCACAAAATGATATCAATTAGTAGCCACTTACATTGGCCTGTGAACTTGAACTGGGCGAGGCGAAAGCCGCCAAGTTGGATGAGTTCGGACCAAGCAGTGGATTGGAAGCGAGAAGCGAGCTGAGTGATGCATTGGCACCGCCAGTCAACAGCTCGGGATGCTCCTCCAGCATGCTCTTAAAGTTCTTCTGCATAAAATTGTTTGGGTCTTTGGCGTTCTTGCTGGTAAAGAGCTTAAGGGAGTCCAAGAAGCTCAGTGTAGAGGCCTTGCTGGCGGCATCAACCGACTGCTGCTGCTGTTGCTTCTTCTGCTGTTGCTGTTGTTGCTGTTGCATCAACACCAGTGCAGCGCTGGAGGCGGCGGCAGCCATTGAATTGGCCGAACTCATACTACCAGCGCCGCCCTTTGAGTTCTTGCTGACTGCAGAGTGCAGCGCTGTCTGCTTGGCCAGCTCCTCAAAGATGTGGGATCGTTTGTCGACCGAGCCGAGGTTGGAGAGCGCCGCCAGGAGGTCCTTCTCGTTCATGCTCTTGTTCATTCGAGCCGCCGATGCGGCGACAGCGGCAGCAGCAGACGCTGCCTGTGACTTGTTCAGCAAGCTGACCGGAGAGGAGGTGGTGTCAGTCTGCGGCATCGAGTCGGGCGTCTCCTGCTGCATCTTCTTCGCGTGCAAGTTCAGCGCCAGCTGGTCAATGCGCATGCCCCCTCTGCCCTTGCCCTTTCGGCCACCGGTGGGCGTCGCTGCCGCAGCCTGTGCCGCCGCTGCCTGTGCCGCCGCCGCCTGAGCAGCCGCCTGCATGTTGCTCTGCGCCTGCTGTGCGGCCGCTAGCAGACTGGAGCTCTTCTGGAAGTTCTGACTGAGAAAGTTGGACAGCGCTGCCTTGGGGTCCTTCGCCGAGCCGGCCCCAGTGCCACTGCTCATCGAACTCAAGTCAAGCACGTCCACCTTGTCGGAGAGAAGGCTCTTGTTCATCTGCTTGCTGTGCGCCGGATAGGGCAGACTGGAGCGACCGGCGGCGGCTGCTGCTGCCGCAGTGGCCGCAGAAAGGGCCGCCTTCTCCAGCACCGAATTGGCCGAGGCGTTCTTGAACTTGGACGTCAGGTCGAGCGAGCTGAGCGGATGTGAGTTGCGCGATGATGAGCTCTGGTGAGCTGGTGGTGGCCCGGAGAGACCACTACCACCCGCCTGTTTCGAGCCTCCTTGCTGCTGCTGGTCAAGACCGCCGCCGGCGGCACCACCGCCCGACTTGGCCTTGGCAGCGGCAGCCGCAAACTGCAGTGTGCTGTTCAGTAGCAGAGACGACTTCTCGTCAAACAGATCGGTATCACGAAGTGCTGACTTCAGATTGGCCGGCAAATTGGCGAGCAGCGGCGCGAGGAAGCTGCTGTTGAAGAGGGCACTCGCCTGGGCAGAAGTGCTGCTGCTGCTGGAGGCACCGCTCTTTCCCGCCCCCTTGCCCATCAACTGCTGGGCAAGAGCCGACAGGGCACTGCTGTTCAGTGCATTGGCGGCGGCACTTTGCGAGGCGCCTAGGGCCGCGTACTGCGACTGCAGATGCTGTTGCTTGCTCGTGCCCGATTGCTGCAGCTGCTGTTGGTGATGCTGGTACTGCTGTTGCTGCTGCTGATGTTGGTGCTGCTGCTGCTTCGCCTGCTGCTGATGCTGCTGCTGCTGTTGTTGCATGGAGTGCATCGACGATGGCTGCTCGTACTGATTGAGCAGACTGTGCAGTTTGTTGTTGCGATCATTCTCCATCTCAAACTTTCTCCTTCTGCGGCGGCGACGGCGAGTCGTGTCCGCGTCAAAGATGTTGCTGGTGTTGCTGATGGTGGCGCCGGCGCCCATTCCGCCCGTTCCCGAGGCGTTGTTCGGGTAGAAGGTGTAGGTGTCACCGGTGAAGGGCGACTGCGACTCCCGGCGAGGCGTGTGGTCAGGCGTCGGGTGCGGCGTGTGCTCCTGACTGGCACTCGACAGACTGCAGGGCGTGCTCGGTCGTGGCGAGCTGTCGGCGGTGGCAATGCTCGGCGTCGTCGAATGCTGCATGATGGAGTTCAGGCCGCGGAAGATGGGCCACTCGTTCTTCTCCACGGCGACGCAGATGTTCTCCAGGCGGAGCTGCAGTACTCGATCTCGTGGCCATTTGAAAGAGCCCCTTGGCTGCATCAGCGAAGAGGAGGAGGCGGAGGTGTTTGGCAGTGGAGTGGCGGTGATGGCGCCCAGTCCAGAGCAGTTCAGGGTGGTGGAAGAGGACACGATGGTCGCCTCTGGCTCGGTGGGGGGCTTCACTACCGCTGAGCCGGGCAGCGCATTCTCCTTTGACTCCTCGTAGACACTGCTGCTGTCACCGTTGGTCAGTGGCTTGTCAGTAGTTTCCACCGCTGCGGTCATCTCTTCAGCTGCCGCTGACTCATCCTCGCCCTTCTTCACCTCCAGGGCAGCAGCATTCTCTTTTCCAGCTTTAGTGTCACTCGACTCAGAGACCTGCTTTGACGGCTTCTCATCGGCAGATGTTTCTATCGAGTCCTTTTCCTTGTCAGCTTCAACTTCGTCAACATCCATCTTTTCTTCACCGTTTTCTTTCGCCACTGACGGCGCTTCCATTTCCTTCTCCTTTTCATCTCCGTTTTTGAGTTTCACCTCAGTCAGCTGTGACTCGACCTGATCAATGAGAGAGCTCAAAAGCGACTTGATTTCACCTTCAGTCTCTACATCGATGCACGATTGATCCTTTCGACCTAGTAGAGAACCATCAAGCGGGGCTGGAACTTCATAGCTGCGAACCACCTCCATAAAGGAGAGCTCTGGATCGTTCATGAGGTTGAAGTCGAGCCGGAAGAAGCCGTACTTGGCCACGCCGAGAAGAAGATCTTTGTCGTGCTTGCCGCAAACCCACCAGTCAGGCAGGTCCAGCTGCGACTGGCAGAGCTTCATTCGCTCATCCAGCTCCGGGTGGAAGATGATCTCCTCGCGAACTTTAGAAAGCAGGTCAATTCGAGCCAGACAGCGGTTGGCCTTCTCCTCGGTGATCGGATCGACGCTGATGGGCAGATTCTCCTCGTCTTCAGTCAGGTGTCTGCCGACCACCTTCTTGCACATGGCATAGAATGCCTTAAAGTACTCGGTAAGCGTCTCGTCCAGCTTCCGCTCCAGCTTGGCGTACATTCGGAATCGGCCCCAGTCAAACGTCTCCGTCTTGCGGTGGTAGTCCACGCCAAAGGAGGAGACGATTCGGTAGAAGTCGGCCTCCTCTCGACGAGACCATTTTCTGTAAAAAAATAAGAAAAAAAGATTTTAAATTAGCAAACTGTAAATTGGGGAGTGCAAAAAAACCAAACATACACTTGCGCCTGTTCTCGCTTCTTCATCTCCCGAGCCCGCATCACTGCCTCAAACTTCTCAATGCGTTCAATTCGCTGCTGGTGACGAGCCTTCTGGGCGATTCGCGCCTCCTCCTTCTTAAAGTTTCGCTGATATGAGGTGACCAGTCGCCTCAGGCGGTTGTTCAGCTCCGGTCCATTGGGGAAGGGCAGGTACTGCATGGAAGAGGAGTCGGTGGCAGCCATGGTGATGGATGATGATCCCTTCTCGTCCTTGTTCTCCGCCAACTTGCCATCCTCCTCACCTCCCTTGAGGGCACCAGTCTTTTCCTCCTTGAGCTCCACCTGCGGAGTGGCAGGCGTCGCCGGCGTGTCCGGTTCGTCCTCCTCCAGCGTCTTGCCCTCGTCAAACTCGGTGGACAATTCGGCGAGCAGGGCGGCGCCGTCGGGTGGACCGCAGCGAGCGAGGAAGCAGAGCGAGGCATCGGTGCGCATCAAATTGAAGCGGTCATAGCCGTGCTTGTACACACCAATCACCAGCGACTTGTCCGCCTCCTCGTCCCACCAGTTGACCGGCGGATCGGTGTCCGGTGGGAAGCAGGCAATGCCAATCTCGCGCACATTGCACGAGCTCATAATCTTGTCGTGCAGGTCGCCGACAATCTCATTCTTGATGAAGGTCAACAGGCGAACGCGCAGTAGAAGCCTAGATTTGAGAAGTAGAAGAAAAAACACATTAATACTGAGAAATACCCGCGCAAAATGCAATCTTAAAAGCAAAGTAGTCTTTCTCAGAGATATTGAGAAATGAGTTGAACGCATCGTGTTTCAAAAAATAAACACTAGGTATTAGCATGGCTAGGGATCATCATAGAAAGAACACTGTGTGTGTATGCAAGCGCAAAAACTAGTAAAAAGGCATCATCATCAAACTTACTTGTTAGCGTGTCGAAGCAGGTGCTTGCGATACTCCTCCGAGAGGTGCACCTCAGGATTGTACTTGTCATTCTTCGCCCAGTCAAGCGTCTCCAGCTCTTCGCCGACAGATTTGGTGGGAATTTTCGATTTCTTTCCGCGTCGTCCGCCTCCTCCACCATCAAGAGCGCCTGCATCAAGGCATCCGCCGGACATCTCCAGCGACTTGCTCACATCCGACTCGCTGTTGTTGGCGCCCCTCTCCGAGGGAGGGGTGATCAGCTCCAGAACGTACGACTTCACCTTCTCATCGCCCTTGTAGTTCTGCAGTGAAAAGAGCAGCACAATGCGCGAGATGTCCTCGACGTCCTGCTCGTGGAGGTCGCGCTTAAAGTTGGCCACCTTCAGACACTCGTCCCAGCGGCCCCAGCCATAGGTGAGCAGTGCCTTCTCCACGCGGAAAAACTCCCAGCGCGTCCAGCCAAAGCCCACCTCCTGTGCATAGTCGCCGTCATCTTCAAAGTCATACGGACGACCCTTTCTGCGTTTGCCCTTGCCATTCAGTGGTCGATTGCGGCTGCCGCGAGTTCTCGTCGAGATGGACGCCTCCTCGTCGTCGGTGGACGTCTCCAGGTCGGTAATGTCCAGCATTGCGTCATCAGCGCCAAAGCGCTTCGTCTGCGTCCGTCGCCGTGGCTCCTGCACAATTAGCTCGTTTCGATTCTTCAGCTCGTCCAGGTCAAAGTTGGCCTTCTTCGCCCACTTCTCCCAGAAGTTTGGATCGTCAATTTCAATGTCAGTGCGATTGTCCGAGGTGGCAAAGGAGGCCTTCGAGAAGGAGCCGCCCTTGCCTTCGCTCTCAATGATAATTTTTCGCGTTCGTCGCTGGAGGATAATGTCAATGTCTTCCTCGCAGAACTTATCGCCGGCATTGTCGTCGTCCATCAGTGCACCGTAGGCGCCCTTTCGCAGTAGATCTTCAATCTCCTTCTTTGACATCTGATTGTCACCCAGATTTGGCCGCTGTGCATTGATCGACTGGAGCACCGCCTTGTCGAGGCCTAGCTTCAGACTGGCTCGGTCAAACATCTCCCGCTCGTAGGTGTTTCGACAAATTAGCCGGTACACCTTGACCGACTTCTTCTGGCCGATTCGATGGCAACGAGCCTGCGCCTGCAGGTCATTCTGCGGATTCCAGTCCGAGTCGAAAATGATGACAGTGTCGGCAGCCGTCAGGTTGATGCCCAGACCGCCGGCTCGGGTGCAGAGGAGAAAGACAAAGCGGTCAGAGTCGGGCTTGCTGAAGCGGTCAATGGCCGCCTGGCGAAGGTTCCCGCGGACGCGACCGTCAATGCGCTCAAAGGGGTACCGCTTCTGGCAGAGGTAGTCCTCGAGAATGTCCAGACAGCGGACCATCTGCGAAAAGATGAGCACCCGGTGGCCGTTCTCCTTCAGCCGCGGCAGCAGCTTGTCAATGAGCACCAGCTTGCCAGAGGCCTGGATGATGGCGGAGAGGGTGCCATCGTCGACGTGCTGCTGTCGGTACTCCTGAATGATCTGCTCCTCGGCGCCGTTGATGAGGAAGGGGTGGATGCAGCACTTGCGCAGCTCCATCACCGTGTTCATTAGATTGGGCATGTTCGCATAGGTGCCGCCCTTGCTGAGGAAGGCAAAGTTTCGCTCCAAAATGGCGCGGTAGTACTTCTTCTGAACGTTGGTCAGTTCAACCTGTAATTAAAAGCATAAAAGTTGGCCATTAAAATTTATACGCTGTCCCGTCATGGGCAAAGCACACAAACCTCAATAATAGTTTCCTCCTTAGGGGCAAGTGACTTCTCGACGTCCTCTTTCAGTCGACGAAGCATCATCGGCTTCAGAATTGCCTTCAGCTTGTCCACCTGAGCTTCTGTTTTGAGGTCGCCAAACTCGGCCAAAAAGTTGTCATTAGAGGCAAACTGTGTGGGCTCGAGAAAGTGCAGCAAACTGTACAGCTCCTCGACATTGTTCTGCAGCGGTGTGCCCGACAGCAGAACTCTGTGTTCAATGTTCAGCATGCGAAGGCCCTCGAGCAGTTTGCAGTTTCGGTTCTTCAGGCGATGCGCCTCGTCGATGATGCAAGCCACCCACTTCATACTGCTCAGTTCGAGGCAGTCGCTGAGGATGACCTCAAAGGTGGTGATCATCACCTGAAACTTGTACACATTGGGAATGCGCTCGTTCTTTTCGTTCTTGTAGTACAGCTCGTACTCCTGGAGCATGTTGCGACTTGGTGAACTGATTGAAATTAACAAAAAAGGGATGTTAGGTGACGATTTAACATAAATTGTGCTTTGAAAGACGTACCTTCCGTGATAGGTGACCACGTTGAGATCAGTCCAAGTTTCAAACTCGCGTTGCCAGTTGCCAATGGTGGACAGCGGCACGATGATGAGGTACGGGTAGGGAACACCGTAGTCGACCATTGCCTGAACAAAGGTAATCGACTGAATGGTCTTGCCCAGACCCATCTCATCGGCGAGAATGCAGTTTTGTCTGTGGGAAAATGAAAATGAATATAGTTTTTTAGTCGGTATTCCAGAAAAACACCCCAATAAACTCACCCATTGTGCCAGCAAAAGCTAAGCCAGTTGACACCTTCAAGCTGGTACTCGCGGAGTGTATTTCCGTTTTTGTACACCGGCGATGCGTCCAGCTTTTTCCATTCAGACGCCTTTGGGCGCTTCTTGATCTTCCACTCGCTTCGCGGCGGAGGATTGCGGAACTTGTAGAAGTGCTGAATCTTTGCCGGCTCAATGTCGTCCTCCAGCTCCCAGGTGCTCTCCTCGTAGGAGAGACCGCGCCACTTGACGAGAAAGTGCCGCACAATTCGGGTCTTCTTCTTCTTCTCTTTTGGAGGAGCAGCAGCTGGTGTAGCTGAGGGAACGGCAGGCGTCGGTGCGGCGGTGGCCGGAGCACTTCCGCTTTCAGAGGACTCGGTCTTGTTGTCGTCATCCTCAGACTGACTTGAAGGCTTGCTCTCAGCTGGAGCAGCAGCGGCAACACTGCCGTCAGTGCTGCCACCCTCAGCAGCGGCTTCAGCTGCGCCCTCTTCAGCAGCGACAACGCCATCAGTCTCCTTCTTTTCAGTATCTGATGATGATTCCGCTGGAGCGTCACTGGTAGTGGCCTTATCAGCGGACTCACTCTCAACATCGTTGGCTTTACTGTTCTCAGCGTCATCCTTTTCATCCTTTTTCAGCTTCTTTTCATCGGTCTCAGGAACTGCTGCTGCTGCTGTTGGTGCTGCTGCTGTTGGTGGTGAAAGCTCGTCCTCGTCATCATCGACTACTTCCTCAATTTCATTGACATCCAGTACACGGTCCACTTCAATGTAGTCCGGATTGAAGGCCTCCTCATCGAGAAAGTCAAAAACATTGATGTCCTTCTTCTGTCGGTATCGCTTGATCTTTTGAGATATTCGGCGGTCACCCTTCTCCAGCTCTTCCTCGGTCTTCCAGTCGCAGTGGAGGTACGACAGGTTCTTGTACTTGACGTAAAACTCCTCCACATCGATAAAGACCGGCTCAGGCTCAGTAGGAGGGGGTGCCGGCGTTGTGGTTCCGTTTTCCTTTGCTTTTTCCTCGCTTTCAGCTCCATCTTCAGCTCCACTTTCTGCTCTTTTTGCTGCTGGTACCGGCGGAGGCGTCGGCTCCGGTTCAATCTCCAGCTCTCGTTTGCCCATTCGGCTGGAGAGAATCTTCTCGACGACCATGGTGTCCTCGGTGAGCGTCACATTGCTCACCACATTGTTGTCGTCGCCCTTTTTCTTCTCCATGAAGTCCTCATCGGAGAGGTCAATCTCAATTTCGTCATTGTACCGTTGGCGTTTGGTGTTGCGAGCCGATCGGCGCTTATTGTGATCGTCCTCAGGCAGCGGCGACGGCGGCGGTGTCCGCTCAATGTCCGAGTTGTCCGGCGAGCCGAAGCCCCGTCTGCGCTTCTTGTTCGACTTTAGCTTCAGCGCCAGCTTGGGCATCTTCTTCTTCGGCGACTTGCTCTTCACCTTGGGCTTCTTTGGCTTCTCCGGCTCAGCGGCGGGCGCCTCAATGAGACTGCCCGCGTCGCCGTTCAGATCGGCCGTCACATCATCGATGGTGGCATTCAAATCACTATCCACGGTGCTGTCCAGTGGGACGGCAGGCGCCTTCGGTGCCTTTGGCTTAGCCTTCTTCTTGCTGCGCTTAGGCTTCGCCGGCGTGTCCGCCGCCGCCGAGGGCGCCTCAGAGTCGAGGGTGGTGGACAGCTGCGTCTTATCGTCCGTCAGATCGGAGAACATTGACGAGCAGTTCTCCAGTGGCGGCTCTTCTACCACTGCCTTCGCCTTCTTTGAGCGCTTCTTCTTTGGCTTAGGCTGCTCACTGACCGTCGCCTCCTCTTTGATTGCACTGCTGTCGGCAATGTCCATTGACGCCTCCATTGACGGCTGCTCCTCGCCCTTCTTTGACCGCCTCTTCTTGGGCTTCTTTGCCTTCGTCTCCGCAATGGGAGTTGAGGAGGCAAAGTTGGGCAGCTGCTGGCCCATGCTCTGGTCATCGGTTGGGTAGAAGCCCGCACTGCTGTACGGGTCGATCGGTGGTGGTGGTGGGCCAATGGGCGGCATCAGGTGATGAGGCGGAGGCAGCGGTTGCTGCTGCTGCATCTGACTTCCCATGGGCATCTGATTGACCATGTCAAAGCTGTTGGTGTGATTGCTGCTGCCGCCGCTGCTATTCATCACCTTCTCTGAGTTGTTCATCTCCGAGGAGCAGATATCCATTGGCACTGAAGAAGGCTCCAGCTGTGGGCCCATCTGAAGACTGTCGCTGGGCATGATGCCACTAGGCGGGGGACCGTATCCAAGACTGGAGGACATTGGATCAGATGGCATCATTGGGGGCATTGGCGGCAAGCACGGGCCCATCGATTGACCCATCGACGATAGAGGCCGAGGAGGAGGTGGTGGCGGTAGTGGACAGCTGTTGTCCAGAGAAGAGTTGAAGCTCATTTTACTGCCTGACTGCTGCTGCTGCACCTTCTCCACCTCTGACATGTCAATGTCATCGACGACGGCGGCAGACACTGCTGTAGTAGTCAGCTGATTGCTGCCACTGCCCATCGAAGGCACAAGACTGCTCGAGTGCTGTTGCTGCAGTTGTTCGGTTGTCTTTGCCAGTGAAGGGTCCATCGTGGGCACACCTGGCCCGGCAGAGTCATTGGAGGTGGCTGCTGACATGGTGCTGAAGCGGTGGTCATCGTAGTTCGATGCAACTGACGTTGGCCTGCTCAGGCTCTGCTCCTGAGGCTGCATGTCCTTGGAGGTATCACAAAGAGGCGTTGAAAGCGATGAGGAGGGAGTGGATGAGCTGGAGAGTGGTGGTAGCTGCGAGTGCGAAGGTGGGGTTTGCTGGGGTTGTTGTTGTTCACTGCTGGACAAACTATCCGTGGGCACGTAGCTGGGATAAGTGGACTCGGACATGAGTGGTTGCGGTGGTGGTGGTGGGACGACACTCATCGGGTCATACGGCGAAGTCTGTTGCAGTGATTGCTGCTGCTGCTGCTGAGGTGTCATTGGCTGCTGCACCATTGGCTGATGTGGTGGTGCAAGAGAGTTGCCCATCATTTGACCGGGTGAATGTAGTGGCGGTGGTGGCGGTTGTGGTTGAAGCTGTGATTGCTGAGATATTTGTTGCTGTTGTTGTTGTTGTTGTTGTTGTTGTTGTTGTGACAGCTGCTGAGACGATTGCTGCTGCTGCTGCTGCTGCTGTGAGAGCGATGAAGAGGGCTGTCCGTAGGGTGACATCATATCGGACATTGGCGACTGGGATAATACTGAAGGGGCGAGTGAGTTCTGCGAGCCACCCATTGAGCCCATCATATTGTCTCGAGGATCAACCGACAGCGGCAGCGGCGGCATCGACGACGGCGGCAGTCCACCACTGAGTGGCCCACCTCCTCCGCCGAGCATCATCTTCCCCGGTCCCATGGAGCCGGGTGGTGGTCCACCACCACCGTACATGTCGCCGTACATGTCCATCGGGTCAGGTGGTCCACTGGAGGGGTGGCCCATCGGGCCCATGCCGTAGGGCATTCCCGAGGAGGCGACGTCGCCGTAGTCGCCCATCATCCCGGGAATTCCGGGCGGCATTCGGTCGACGGCGGCGTTCTTAGCGCCTCTGCCGCGACCGCGCCCCGTTCCCCGGGTGGAGGGAGCTCTGGGCTGGCGGGGCTTGCGCTCCTTCTTGGGCGGCGCTGCGCTGGCGTCCTTCTTCGGCCGACCCTTGCCTTTCCGCTTGCCGGTGGTCGTCTCAAAGTCGTCAAAGTTGGCCGCATAGGGGTCATTCTGGGCAAAGGCGTCCCCTGACTGCATCTGCGCCTGCGACTCCCGGTACTCGGACATGCTCTGGTGGGGCGGAATGCCCAGCGAGTTGTCGATGTTGTAGGGGTCGTAGGGCATCATGGAGGAGGAGTCACCTCCGCCGACGCCACTGTGGTCATAGGGGGCGTTGGAAAGCTCAGTGGACATGCCGCCGTACTGGCTCGACATAGAGTGGTGGTCAAAGTGCCGAGACTGACTGGAGTAGGCGGACATCGGCTGACCGGGGTAGGCGCCCATCATCGAGTGGTACGAGTTCGAGTTGAGCGTCGTCATCTGCGACTGCCCTCCCTGCGACATGCCGCCCATCGGATCGCCCGGCTCGCCCAGACCTCCGGAGGACCGAGAGGACTTGCTGTGGTCGAACATCTGCTGAGTATCATTCTTTAGTGACGATTGCTGCTGCTGCTGTTGCTGTTTGGGTGTGGTGAGTGTTTCGTAGGATGAATTGGAGATATTGTTACTGTAGCCACTTTGCGTGAGGGTGTGTTGGGACACGGAGGGTAGTGATGAGGATGAGTGATGAGGGGATGAGTGAGAGTTGGATGAGGAGGAGAAAGACTGAGAGTACACTTCGGCGCCGTCCGCTGTCTGATTGCTCAGGTGGTCGGCGGTCGCCTTACTACCCGAGGAGGAGGAGGAGGAGCTGCCGTAGGTACTGTAGGGCTGGTGAAGTGAAGACTGCTGCTGCTGCTGCTGTTCCGCCTGGTGAGCCTTCGAGGAGGAAGAGGAGGAAGAGGAAGCACTGTGGGACATTTTGTGTTGCTGTTGGTGAGTATTGTGGGAGGACGCAGACGAGGAGCCCATTCCCTGGCCGGGAGCGCCCGTCGGACCGGTGGGCTGCCACTGAACGGTGCCTGGCGGGGGCGGTGGCTGCGAGTAGGCCTGGTGGTAGGGATATTGCGTCGAGGGCGAGGAGGCAGCAAAGTGGTGCGAGGCAAAGAGCGACGACTTGCCCGGGCCCGCCTGTCCCGGTGAGATGGGCGAGTTGGAGTTGGCCGCCGCGTTAGGGGCGCCGTAGTACGCTCCCGAAGAGTTGTTCGCCGCAGAGGTGGACATCGACGAGGACGAGGACTTGGAGGAGGCCGATGGCGCCGAAGAGCTGCTTGTGCCAATGTGCGGCATGACCATCTGCTCCAGCTGCTGCAGGCTCGAGGGTCTGTGTGGTTTTAGAGGTGAAGTTGTGCTGATTAGATGATTTGCCCTCTGAAGAATGACAGTGCAGTGAACTTACCCGCTAGAAGACGAGGAGTTGGCGAGGTGTCCCCCTCCGCCGCCTGGCGTGGCAATTGAGAACGCCGACTGCGATGAGCCCTGCGCCGAGTTGACCGAGCCGACCGAGGGCGGCCCGGGCGTGTGAGAGGTGGGCGGCATAGGCGAACCAGCTGGCGGCGTGGCAGTTGGCCGTCTCGGGCTGAGCACCGGCAGTTGAGAGGCGGAGGAGCCGCCCGGAGGAGGCGGGTACCCTCCTGAAGATCGATATTGCGGACTGTTCGGGGTGCTCTGGTTCAGACCACCAGCACCTCCTCCAGAGGACGAAACAGAGCCAGGACCGCCTGCAGAGACCACCTGTGGACCGGTCGACTGGTAGGGCGACAGGCGGGACTGCACTGACGGGTCAAAGGCAGACATAGAGCCCGGATATGCCGAGGGGTAGTGGTGGGTGAAGCGCACCTGCGCAGAGCTGGAAGACACCGAGTTGGCGGCCGTCTGCTGAGAGCCAGCCTGGGAGGAGGACACCGACGGCACTGCGGAACTTCCGTATAGTCTAGGGGAGAAGGGGTGGGTAGGATTAGCCGGTGTAAAAGCATTAGGCAAGTAGTGCATTCCACTTACCCCATGTGCTGTTGTTGCTGCTGCTGCTGCTGTTGTTGCTGCTGACTCCGGGAGGAAGAGGCCGCAGAGTTGCGTGAACTCGTCGACGATTGTGACTGGGAGGACGAGACGCTGGGGTAGAGGCCCGGAGGAGGGTACACGGACGAGTCCGCAGAGAGGTGGTTCGAAAAGTAGGGATTGCTCGAGCTGCCGGTGCCGTACGGGTCCAAGCTGGAGGAGCTGCCGCCAAACTGAGAGCTCCGACTGCTCGAGTGCAGACTGCTGACGCCGGCGGAAGCGGCAGAGCTGGCCGCGGCGGCGGCCGCAGCCGCTGCAGCAGCCGCCGCCGAGCCGGGAAAGGTGGAGAAGGGCGTCTGCTGCAGTGATGATATATTCTGACCAGATGACCACAGATCACTCGCCGAGCTGCCGCCGGTGTGGTAGGAGGAGGCCGTCTGCGCCGTTGAGCCGTAGGTGGAGGCGTACTGCGAAGGCATCGAGGGGTGACGCGGCGGTGCGCCGTGCAGCGGACTGGGCGTGTGCATTCGTTGACCGGGATACTGACTCATCAGACTCTGGTGCTGGCCGTAGGCGGAGCCCAGCGACTGGCTGGCAGCGAGGTGAGGTGGCGGAGGGGGCGGTGGCTGACCCATCGACAGGCCGTACGAGTCCATGGGCGAGGTGTGGGGCATTCCGTAGGCGGAGTTCTGCGAATACTGTGACCTGATGGCAGAGGATGCCGCTGCCGCCGCGGAGGGAGGCATTGCGGTGCCCGGATAGCCCGGATAGGCGCCCGGGTGCATCTTGTGGGACATGAGCGGGTCCGTCTGCGGGTAGCCGGGCCTCGGCGTGGGCAGCGAGTGGTATTGCTGGCCGGGCGGCACCGAGCCGGGCAGCATGCCCAGGTTCGGCTGCCCAGGCTGACTCGCGTTCTGCTGAGACGAGTTGGCCGGCGGGTAGCCCGAATGATACCCTGGGAGGAAGAAAAAGGAGGTGTTAATAGATCAAATCGGGTATTATGTAGAAAAGTACTGGACGTACCGAAAGCATCACCAATGAGCTGATAATCAGCCATGGTGATCTGCAGTGAGGAAGGTGGTTGTCACTGACCACTGTGTGGTAGTGGTGGTCAGTGGATATGGCGCCGAAATGAAGGACAGAAGAAGAAAAGAAGTGGGGAGAGAGATCACACAAACATCGTTGAGTAGGGAAAGATCGGTTGGCAAAGTGGTCACACCATCGGGCAGTCAGTTGCAGGTGCAGTCAGTGACAGTGTCAGACCAGCCTTGCACACTGGTTTGGTCGATGATGAGCGAGGTATACTTCAATAAATAATAAATAGAACAGTTGATGAGTGAACTGGTGATGATGATGGTGATGATGGCCACTGTTGATTGGAGAATAAAGTTGTGACGTATGCCACCGCCGCTCAGTTCGGTACGGTTATCCTCAGTGCGGCTAATATAATTAGTAGTAGTGCAGTGTTTTGGCAAATGGCGTCAACGGTAGAGTGACTGAAGAATCGAAAGATAAAGGGAGAGAGAGAGATTGAAGTAAAAGAAGAGAAGTGAGAGAACAGGTCTTCCGTAAGTAGTGAGGTTTCTGTGGTAATGAGAAGAACAAGTGAAGAAGAAGAAGAAGGTGATTAGATGGGGGGTATTATAATACACACAGAGACTGTGCACAATGGAATGAGAGCTCAGGAGAGGTACTGCTGCTGTCGTTGCTGACTCGGTTGTGGTCAATCAGCGGTGATGGAGATGGCGATGGCGATGGCAGCAGCCGAGCGTCCTTGCGGCGTCGGCGATACTGCCTGAGCAGAGCATTGGCTGCCTGTCAATGACCAGCACCGCCGCATTCTAGTTTGCAACAACAATGCGCCCGCCAACATTTTCACTCCTAAATCTTTCTCTCCTGCTCTTTCTCGTCGCTCACTCACTACACAAACAGAGTCGTCTCCCGAGAACGAGAACGACGACGACGATGGCAACTTGGCGGGCAACTTCTCTCAGGCAACAACTGGCGCAGCAGCAGCAGAGTGCTAGCTGGCTGAAGATGGGCGCCACAGTCGAGTTATCTGCGTCCAGTTAGACGGCGAGGGGGAATAGAAGAAGACGGCGGAGTAATCTTGGTGGCAGAAGCATCACCCTCTCTCTGCGAGAGAAGGAATTACAGAAACAAAATCAAGTCACACTGAAGACTCGGAGACAGAGCCGGCTGTAGCACACTACTCGTCATCTAGTGGTGGTGGTGGTGGCTGTTCAGAGGAGCAACGCAAGATCAGAGGAATTCGTCAGCCAGTCCAGCAGAAGCGGCACACTGCAGCGGACCACTCAGGCTACAGTGAAGAGTGAAGGAGAGCACACACACCACACCACCACCTGAGCAGTAAAGTGAGCAGGTAAAGTCACTCGGCGTCGCGACCACAAACAGCTCACCGACGGGTCGTCTCCTGCTCGCTCGCTCTCCTTGTTGCATTGTCTGCCGTAGGCTTGAGCAGTGTTGAATGCCACAGCAGTGGAGGAAGCACAGCGTCAAGTGATCAATATCGACACACGATATCAGAGCAAATCACGGCGTCGTTGACCAACGATTCTCGCCAACAGCACTGCTCTGCAGCTATTGCTGGCGCTGTCGACAGCTGCCTGCTCCAACTCTTGCGCCTCTTCTTCGTCCAACACTTCAGGCACTTGCTTGCTACCACCACCACCACCACCACGAACACTATACACAAAAAGCCAGGCAAGGCGACAATCGAGCTGCAGGCTGTCTGGGCTAAAAAGATTACTTCGTCAACTGCATACGATGAGCATTTCAGGTCGTACACACTGAACACCGAGCACGCCAAAAGCAGACAGGCAGGCTATAGTTTTTGACTAATAACAAAACCAGAACCAAAAAAGTTAATTGTCCATACAAATACAGCTTGAAATGAGCACTGCCATGCACACCAGCACAATCACAATCACCAGCACCAACTCGAGAGCACTAAAAGGCACTAGTGCATTGCACCATCACCATCACAACAGAAGCACAATAGCACATGAAGCAGCAAAATCAGAAGAAGTGGATTGAAGATCATTCTTTGTTCTTTGTTGTCTTTGGCTCGTTGAAAAGTTGAAGACGAAGAAAAGATGAATAATGAAAATAGAATTTCGAACCAGTTCTGGTGAATGGTGATGATGCTGCAGCAGTGACAACAGTGAAGTCGATGAAGCTGGTGCTGGTGATGATTGTGCTGGTGCACGTGGTGCAGATTTGCTCACACAAAAATGGCACTTGGCACTGACCCAAACATTTGACCGGCATCACCGGTCTAACCAGATGACATTGAAGCTAAGTTAGAGTTGAACGTACAACAGTCAAGTGAGTGATCTCTCGATGTGTTGTGGATCAGGCAAAGCTCGTTTGGGCAATGTCATCACTGTTGGATCACAAGGTGGCGGAAGAAGCAGCTGAAGTGAACCGGACGACCGACCGCTGAAGCTGGCCATTGGTGGTGGTGCTTCTGCTGCTGCTGTCACCGCAGCTCACGAGGGAACATGGGCCAGAAGGCCTCACACAAACTGTTGCGAGTGCCGTCGGCAGTGGCAACGGCTCAGGCGGTGAGAGAGAGAGAGAGAGAGAGAAGTTCTTTCTGTCTTTTGCTTATGCTCACTCGCTCACTCTATCTCTCTCTCTCTCTCGCCTTCTTTGTGCTCGCTCGAATTTGTTATTAAAACAGGCGATAATAATGGCGACTATTGCGAGTGAACGAGGGATAGGAGAGAGTAGGCTCACCGAGAGAAGCAGGCAAGTAAGCAAAATGTAGGGAGGCAGCAGACTGCCGTCAGCCAGCAGCAAACAGATGTGAGCAGCAGCAGCGAGCACCACTTAATTCCTATCGCTCTTCACGCACACACACATACACGCTAATCAGCAGCAATCAGCAAGAGTTGGACTGCGACGGTTGCTGCCAGTGTTTCCTCTCTCTGTCTTTCTATTTGTATGTGTGTGTGTGTCGTCCGACACAAAAGACGGCGAAGACAACGCGAATGAGAGCCACATATGCAAACGGCGACAGTGGTGAGGAAGAAGAAGTGCGGTGTGAGCGAGCACTACTACTCACGAAACGAGAGTCTCAGGTAAAGAAGGCGCAGAGTGTAAGCAGCAGCAGCAAGACAGCAAGGCAGTGAACGACAGTGAGCGTCTCTTGCGCGATCTCCCGGCTCAGAGACCAGGCATCGATGTGCGCTTGCATAAGCACCACACACACTCCTGTGCAGTTGCCGCTGCTGCCGCTTCCTCGCCGCCGCCGCCGTCGTCGTCGCTGCCCAGCACAATTCCTCCACCACCGCCAGCAGCAGCCATGCCACTGGCCGGCCTGAATTGAAAGAACCCCTCTGCAGCAGAACTGGCGCTAATGCCAATTCTGGCCACATTCTGCAAGTGCGGCGGCACATTCGCGCCGTCGTTGAATTCGACGGCAGAAGCAGCAGCAGCGGCGGCTGGAGAAGCGACAGCGGTGCGACTTTTGCGACTTCCCCCCACTGCCATCTCGACCAGGTCGCTCATTCATTCATTCATTTTATTCACACCAACCTTTGCTAAGACCCATAGTAAGTGTGTGTGTGACTGGGGCACTTTACTACAACAGCGAGGCACTACTAGTGCCAGCAGTGGTACTAGCACCATTATCAGCGGTGCATTGTGCACTTGAGGGTACCTGGGTGGCGGGTCGCCGCCGATTATAACGGTGTGCGTAAGAAAACACACGGGGGAGGGGGAAAGAGTGACAGTCTAGCAGAGAAATCAGTGCTTAGTCAGCGAGAGTCAGTGCCCCCACTTCTTGGTGGTGGTGGTGATGGTGGTGGTGGTGATGATGACTCGTGACTGCACTACATACGCCAAATGTAGTAGTCACGTGTCTGGAACACTTTGGCGAAGTCGGAAGAAAGCGGAATGTGCTGTCAGTGAAGGCCCTCACACTACTCGCAGGTAGATTATGGCATGGCATCGATGATGAGCCGCCTCAGCATCAGCGCACAGACTGAGAGAGAGGACGAGTTGCAGTGCATGCACTGGTGGTGGTGGCACTCTACTGCTGTCGAGTAGTGCTCATCGGTGCTTCGTCAATGGCATCTGCATCTGCAGTTGCCGAAGCAGCAGCTGCGGCGGCCGTCGAATCAACTCTCTTCCAGGCAGAGAAGAAGACAAGTTGTGGTGCCATTGGTGATGGTAATAGTCGTGGTGGTGGTGGTGGACTCGCCTCACTCGCGCGCACCACACGCTCGTAACTATGGCCGTCGTCTCTATCTTTGTCTTTGCCATTACATTTCGTCTGCAAAGACACCAAACGGAAAGAGGCAACTACTTTTCTCGAGAAAGAAATGGCAAAAACACACAGCTCACAGACTCCTCTCTCTCTCTCTCTCTCTCGCGATCGTTCGCTCTTTCAGATTCGACTCGCCGCGCATGCACCGCCAGTCCGAGACAAAGGAGAGAGGACAGGATGAGTTGCTGCTGCTGCTATGGGCTCAATGACGGACAGCAGCGCGCGCTTCCATTTCCTCTCTCTCTCTTTCTCTCTGCCTCTCTTCATTCGGTTCGTTGGCGACATGCACCCGTTAGTGAAGATTTGCACTTACGGCTACTGCTACTGGCACCGTCGCTCACTGCGACCACTACCGTTGCTGCTGCTTCTCACAGCCGCTGCCTTTTCGGGACCGCCGTCGCCGTCGCCTCAGGGTCAGGCATTGTGGGCAGACTGTCGGTCGGTCGGTGGGCTTCTGCCCTTTCCACTGCCTTCTCTTGCCAGGGGCCACCATCACCACCACCACTCTCACTTCCTCACCAGACATGGCGATGTGCAATTTACTTTCTCATTTTTTCTAAGATGATTGTCTTTGCTGATGTCATTAGCGGGCGAACGGTAGTGTAAATAGTTTGCACTGTTCTTACTTACTCTTACTTACCCGGCATTAGGAACCGGGAGAAGGAAGATGAAGGCGGCAGGCAGTGTGGGACTGCAACAAAACAGCGGCAGCACCGGCAGAAGCCGGAGGTGGCCGCAACGGCAATGTACCGGCATAATAATACTGTATCGAGTAGTACCAGTACAGCAATTCCACGCCGCCGACGGCGCTTCTGTTTGGCTTGGCCAGGGAAAGTAACCAATAACCAACAAGCCATACAATGCTATACCAGAAACTGATTCGGGAGCTGGAGAGAGAGAGAGAGAGAGAAAGAAAGCGTCTAGGACTGAAGACATGTGAGCCGGGAAGACATGTGCAGAGAAGCGTGTGAAGTGAGGGGAAAAGTACCAAGAGAGAGGAAAAGCACTCTCTCTCCCTCTTCCACTTCTCTTGTACGGCAGCCCTGACGTACCACCACCAGCGGGGCAACCCGCACGTCAACGTAACCCAACACTGGGAATCTCTCTCCGGCAGTGTCGGATGTCAAGTGAGCCAGTGAGAGGAAGCCTGCTCCACAGGAGCCGTCGTCACCGCCGCCGCCGCCGATGGATTCTCAATCGGGCAGTATCGAGCGAGTGGACCAGCGCGCGCGATCAACGTGTCAAGAGCAATGTGCTGCCTGCGATGCTTAATGGCGGCGGCAGCGGTTCTAGCGATGGCACACGGCGCGGAGATGGCAGCAACACAAGACACTACACACACACACATTTACTGGCCACCACCACCACCACCGCCGTCAGAGACGTCGGTGGTGGTGGTGAGACAAAGGCAGCTAGAGCAGTGTGCTCAGGCACTTTGGGCTCACTCACTTAGTCGGTGCTGTGCTGAATATATAGAGTGGGCCCACACTCCTCTGGCGGCAGGAGCGAGATTTGTTTTTTAAAACTCGACTCAACGATGATTATTAGACGCTGGCTAATGAATCCAGGAATATGGTGGCGACTGCACATCACTCGCTACCCGTCTCTCCCATTCCCATTCCATCTCGCTATGGCTCTCTCTCACTTGCTGCTGACTGGCTCACTTTTTTGCCTGCACGGGTAGTACTATCGATCGATTCGGAGTTTGCTGTTTGTTTGGGCACCATTACACTCGGGCTGCCGATCATTTACGGCTGCTGCTGCTGCTGCTGGTGAAGGAGGCAGTGAGTGGGGCTGGCAGGCTGACTACTCTCGACTGCCTTCGATTCGCGACAACAGCAGCGACGACGGCGGCAGCCACCGCGGCTTACGATTAAACGGGAGTGTCCGCGGCGTCCAGCACCGCAGCACCAGACATACACTCAGACGGAGAGTGAGAGATTAACTGGCACGACCAACTTTCACCGGTGGTCGTCGCTCTTTCGGTGTCTGTACTGCTGCTGCTGGTAAGGAGAACGATAACTGCAATGATAGTGGGGGGAATGGCCAGTGAACACACTGGTGTGATGGGAGAATAGATCAAATGATCTACCAGTAGTTCAACGTAATGATGATAAATACACTAGGGAGCGGGAGCTGATCTGAAGAGCAGTGTTCAGGTGCAGGGCCAAAGAAAAATATGCGATACCAGTAAAATCTAGAAGAAGCACCCAGCGGTAGAAGAGTAAACACCGAACACACCAAAACACGCGTTTGATGATGGACTTTTACTAAGTTTCATAATAGTAATCTACGTCTGTCAAATCCAGATGATAAACAAGAGACACTCTACACACGACGTAAAGTTGAGTGAGTAGCTGTTATCAATGACTGATAACAGGGGTAGTTGATACGCTAGCACACACAGACTTGCACACACACACACTTGAAGATAGAAGCCGATATGGTTCGGTAAATCGAAACTTACCAGAAGTACAGACGGCGTTGCTGATATCAGTTGATTAAGTAATAATAAACTGAAGAAAGAAGAGAAATGGCAATTCACTGGGAGCCACAAAGAGGCCAATATCACGAAATAGAAGTGTGCAACGACTCAACTCGTCTGCTGATGTTGTTGATGATGCCTCTTGAGGAAGGTTAGTAGACTTTCTCCCTAGCTCACTTCGACCAGGATCAGCCGGTAGATCACCAGCAATTGTAGACGTTGTTGGTGTTCTCTTGTTGACTACCACTGTTGTCAGCAGTTCTATCGCTCGGTAGATCAGATCAAAAGGGAGCGTAACTGTTGTTGTCGTTGTCGGCTTCTGTTTTGTTGACGATGCCACGATGGCTTTAGGTGTGACGAGTACATGTCAGCGCCGATCTAAGGTGAGGCGGTGTCGGTGGTGTTGCTGATAAGATGAAGAAGAGGTGATTCAGTTGCGATGTTCCAGAGAGGTGTATTAGATAAAAAATAAATAAAACACAGACACAAACACACCAGCAGTGGTAGTAGAAGAGAGTGTAGAGAACACGAGAGACCGTGAAACCGTAAAGGCAACACTCTGAAAAGCAGGCAAAGAAGAAAGAGAAAGAGGATTGGAGTGAGCCACTCTGTCTGTCTGACTCTCTCGTTGTGTGCTGTCTTCTGCTGCTCTCTTCTGCAGGCTGCCGCGGCTTTGGCGCTGGTGAGCTTCGAGCCCAGCACGCTAGGTTCGCTCTGCCCTAGTGCAGGACAGTGGGAGGATTCTCTCGGGGGAGAGAGTGCAAGTGGGAGAGGATGATGATGATGATGATCGTCTCGTGGTCAGTCGTGGCACATTTGAAGACGACGACGACGACAGCAGCGGCAGCGGCAGCAGCGAAGCAGCGGCGACGGCCAGACGTCAGGCATCGTTTTTTCGAGTCATTGTTCAGCCTCCATCTTGCGAATCCTGAGCATCGCCGAGTGCACTCGCAACGTTGCTCACTCGGAGAACGGTAGGAGGAGCTTTTTGGTGGAAGTCGTAGTGGCAGTTGCCGGCTGCTGCTGCAGAGCAGTGGACTCGGCTGAATCTCTTTGTCCAGACTGCCACCACCACCACCACGACCACCACCGTCACCACTACGACCGTCACGACCACGAGTGGCCTCTGTTGGCTCACCTTTTAGTCAGCACCAGCACGGTCAGACGCAGGAATCACCGATCGGAGGAAGGGAGAGAGAGAGAGAGAATCCTGACTGTAGCAGCACTAACTCTTATGCCACCACCACAAGAGAGACGGTCGTCTTCTTTCGTTCATTCACATTCAATCTTTCAGTGCAGGCAGCAGCAGCCAAGGCAGTGTGAGCGGCTGAAGTAGCTGTTTGGCGGTGAGTGGAGGCGATAGGGCGGTCGCCGAAAGAGACGCCAGGCGCCGGTGGCCCGAACCGCTCTCTGGGCGCCTCAAATCGAAGAGGCAGTGAAAGATGTGGAAGGAAGGGGACGATGGCGCACTTGCTCTCACTGCCGCAGGCACACTCACACTCTTACTGATCTGTCTCTCTGTCACTGTCACTGCTCAGTTCAGTTTAGGTATATCCAACTCAGCATCATCATCACCATCATCATCACACCAATGGTTGAAGACAGGGGTCTAGGGCTCTTTTCTCCACAGCTCAGTCCGACATCTATCTGCCCCTGAACACTTCCGGTGATAGGCACTGGAAGTGTGCAAGTGCTGCTCGGAAAAACCTGGTCACTGAAGTTGAAGTTGACATTAGGTACTGGTAGTGGTGGTGAAGGCCAATAATAGCCGTAATCGTCTGTTTCTGCATCGGACGTTGAACCGATGTAGAGAAGGTGCAATCGACAGACAGATTTGATCATCAACTTGGATGTTTTTCAAAAATGAGCCACCAGCGAGAACTGAAGCGCTATCTGTCTTCAGAGAACGTCACTAGAGAATTGGAGGATTTTTATGAACTGATCGACTCGGATTTTTCTTATTCAGTTTTCGATTTTTTGCAACAAATCTTTTATTTTTTGTTGTTCAACGTTGATTTGCTAAGATCAAGGTTACACTTTCAGTTGAGTCAGCTGACTTGGTTTGCAGTGAACAATGTGCTTTTGCTCAGTTTCTGGTGGAGCCATTATTCGTTTGGGCGTTGTCACGCATAACACTGCACCCTCATAAAAGAGTGGCAATTTATGAGCGAGAATATTCCAGAGTGAGTCGACAGTAATATTTTTTTGCTCGAATGTAGTCAGCCAACAGCAACAACATGGGAAATAAAGTTGCCATTTTCACTGATCAGCAAATTGAGAACTATCAGGTACATCTTATCAGATTTCTTTTATCAAGCTTTCCTTTATCATCTTTTTGCCTAATTAGGACTGCACCTACTTTACCAGGCAGGAAATTTTGGCGTAAGAATAAATGAATAAAGCTCAAAATCATAATATTTGCTCAAGTAACTTTGTTTACATCCAGTGTTTTCCGGCGGTTTCGAGACCTGGATCCAAAGTTGGTGCCAATGGTGATGACCGGCGATCAGCCGAGCACTGTGGTCATGCCACTGGAGACGATACTGAAAATGCCTGAAGTAAAGGTTAGTTAAAACGTTAATAGTTGATAAAATTACCATTTTTACTCTCAATTTCGTCAGGAGAATCCCTTCAAAGAGCGCATCTGCAAGGTCTTCTCTCACGACGGCAGCGGCAACATGAACTTTGAGGACTTTCTCGACATGCTTTCAGTTTTCAGCGAATCGGCGCCTCGTAGCGTAAAGATGTACTACGCGTTCCGCATCTTTGATTTCAACGGTGACTCGCTGATCACTGAAGAGGACATTACTCAGGTGGTGACCGCCCTGACGCGTGGTGAACTGGGACCCGATGAGGTGAAAATTGTCTGTGAGAAGGTGCTTGAAGAGGCTGATATGGACGATGACAAAGCCATTTCACAGACAGAGTTTCAACACGTCATCACCCGTTCACCGGAGTTTATCAAGTGAGTAAAAATATCTTGCCAATATTTTAAAGTCAAAATAACGTTTTGTACATCCTTATCTTTCCTTTCCTGCCCCCAAACCGCAGCACCTTTCATATGCGCATCTAAACATTGGTCGGTTTGGTTTAGCAACAGTTTAGTGATTGAAACAGTAGTAGTAATTCTTTTTTATTATAGAAAATAAACGGATCTGACAGTCGATAAAAGAGACAAAAACAGTTGAGATGTGCTAAATATGAAAAAATAAGAAAAAGAAGGCGTCTGAAGATGAAAAAGAGTAAACAAGAAGTAGTGTCCTGTCTAGCAGTAATAAAACGACAGACAGAAGGCTAGCACTGCTCTGCTGTACAGCATACAAGTGCACTGGCTGTAGTGGAAGTAGATGTAGAAAGAAAAGATAATAAAAAGAGCAATTGCAATGGTTTTTGCTGGTTATCACATAAGGAGCATTGCTTTGTAACAGTACTAGTACGCTGTAGTAGTTGGGGAAAACAAGTAGTTGGAAAGCTAATGCGAAGATAAGCAAACGAGCTCAAAAACCATGATCTTGGTAGCGGTAGTAATGGGCACTTGTACGCGACAATATCATCTGAAACTACTGGCTGTAGTAACAATAGGGCTAGTGACTAGCCTAAGTTCGAGTCATCGTTGAGTAGGGTAATGCAATTAAAGACGGATTCATTTGGAAGAGAAAAGAAGATATCTACTTTAGGCGACACCATTCTTGTACATCGTTTCGATGTTCTCTATGAGCAGATGAATTTGTTCTGCAAAAAGGTAATTGATTGGTTTTTGATTGCCAAAAAGAGAAATATGACTTACCTGAAGTGAGATTGGCGATAGTGCTTTGTTTTCTGAGAAACTCTAAACACAGTCCTTTTGGCAGGCCAAAGCTGTGCATTTGATAGGTGAATGTGCCCAGCTGACCGAAGGTGACATTCGCCTGGAACTGCCAGTCATCAAGTGCATCTTGCTGCAGACTGCTGATCATCACCGAAGACGGCGGTCGGTGGTGGTGATCAGCGCTCCGACTTGATTCGAAGAAAGTAACTCGCTCAGTTTGGACAGCGTCAAAGAAGGCGGCGTTCCAGAAACGCAGTGACCGCCAGATCGGCTGGTCACGCAACACTGAACTGAGGTACTGTTTGTTGCTGATGTTGTTGTTAGAATTAGAGTTTTTGTTGGTTGCTGCATTGCTACGACTGTTTCCGCCCGACCAAGGTCGACTGGCCGGTTGGTGGTAATAAGTGAAGCACATGTTCATGAGGCTTTTTGCTGGAGTAAAGTGGTCCGCATCGGCGCATTCAAAGAGCACTATGGCAAAGTACTGCGCTAGACTATAGAAAGTTGACTCGGAAACGCGTTTGTTTTCATTTCGCTAGTTTGGAAAAAGTCGTTGAGATAGTTTGATCAAAATTTACTTTCCTCACTTACCTCCTTGGTAATGTACCGCCCGAACCAGACGCGACCGCTTTCTGATCGTGCATACTGCCCAAAGCTGGCCTTCTCTTCAAGGCTGATAGATGAACTAAAAGAGAGGCAGTATAAACAACCAGCAATGTTTACTTTTGCTATTATCATTACCTGTTGGAAAAAATCTTCTTAACAAAGTCTCGCATGAACGACTTTGCCTCGCGAGACATCTCATCCACTTCAAACTGGCTGTCAATGCTGCAGCCTGAAGAGGTGGAGTTTGAAGATGGACATCGAGCGTGCGTCTTGTTTCTGTAGCCTCCCTGCAGCTCCTGCTCATTGTCGGAAGATTCAACACTGGTGGCCAGGTCGCTGCTGCACACTGCCGCTCCTGCCGACCTTCTCCCCTTTGTGCTGCTGACCATGACATCTGCCTTGTTGCACAGGTGCTGGTGCTTAGACTCAGTGGCCCTCAAATCTGAACATGAGGTCGAGGTGCTGCCCATGCCACCATTTCCGCTGTCATAGGTGTCCAGTGAATCGAGACTGCTCCACTGTTTGCCATTTTGAAGGCCAGCACTGCTGCAAACTGCTGTGGTCTGTTCCACTTCAGGTTGCCCGTACACGGAGCGCATTTTCTGCTTTCGGTTGACCGACATCGGTGATGTTGTTGACGTGTTGATGCCACTGGCAGGTTTATCATGAAGCAGTGTTTTACCGGTGCCTGCTGCCAGCTGAGCAGTCGTCCCTGACTGAAGGTCACTGAAGGTGGCCTCCCACTTGGAGGAGATCTCCTGGAGAATGTTGGCTTTAATGTTGCGCAGTTTGCTAGAGTCAAAGAGGCTGACGCCAGTGCCACCGGCGCTAACCTTGTTGCGACTGTTGTTGCTGCCGGTGCTGTGACAGCGATTGAGATTTGCTCGCAGCAGAGCAGTGGTATTTTGATGAGGAGGAAGCGGCGATTGAGAGGATGACGCCATGGTATTTGCAGTAGAGAAGAGCAGTAGGTGATGAAAGGCAACAGGAGTTTATTCAAGAGGAAAAAGTAGGAGTAAGAGTAGTAGGAAAGGCGATTTGAGCGGAGAGCGGAAGAACGGTAGTTATCAGTGCTGCTGCATCAGTGTTTTGTTTCCTGGGCTTTGCCGAACTGCCACTGCTGACGATCACTGCCAAAATGAAACTGCAATCGTCCTGAGGCCAGAGAGGCCGTTGTTGCTAGGAAAAGACACACACACACTGACTATTGTGTGGCAATTGAGGTGGTGGTGGTGTTGGTGGCACTGTCAAAAATTAGGACTAGTGGATGAGTTTATAAAGGATTTTAACAATAGTGAAGGATCATCAAGCTGGTGGTAGAAGCTGTAGTGAAACTGCCATCATTTCCATTTCCATTGCCTCTGCTGCTGCACACTCACCCACTGCAGTTCGTGTGGTTGTCAGGATTCTCTCTAGAGGATAGAGCAAAACAAAGCAAACACAAACAGAGTTTTACATTTAAACCAAATTGATGATGAAGAAGATGATGGAGAGACCGGCAACCAACGAGTGCTCTAGTAACAACTGCTAATGAAGGCCACCAGCTTTGCTAAAACTAACAGTGAAAACCGTGCAGGTGTTTGTCAATGCACCACTCACTCAATCAGGGCAGAAAGGCTGCTCTCCTAAATATTACCAGTGTGTGCTTGTCATGCTTATCTTCTGTCTATAACGCATTTGCACATGCTAAAAAAAGCTGCGAACTCGACTATTGCCAGAGTAAAGTAGAATAGTACACCTACCTATTATTTCAAATGAAGATGGAAAACAGTTTGAAAACAGAACAGTGCTGGTGGAAATTGAAATGGAGCAGAGTGTTCAAAATGTGAAGCTTTTCCTGGCAGCAGACGCTGATTGCAGTGGCTACGGGCGATTGCCGATGACAAAGTGTGAGAGCGAAACCAAATCACAAAAAGCAGTAAAATAAAAGAGGCACTTTACTTGATTTCAGGGCAATTTTTGGAAGTTCACACGCAATCACAATTCTTACTCTTCTTCTTCTTCTTTTTCTTCCACTTCTTTGCAGCCCAAGAGACCAGAAACCCAAACACACGTACACTTTCTGTCTAAATTCAAACTGTGATCTTTTCATGCCTCTCAAATATGCACTCAGCCAGCAGCGGCGGCTCTCAGTGAAAGGCCGCTTGGCACATGCACCAAGCGCTCTCAGTGAAGGATCGATCAGTGCAGGCAGTGTATGTGTGCAGGGGCCATCTAATAATAAGGTCAGCCAGTGACACAGTGAGAGTGAAAGTGTGAGAGAACTGCTGCTGCTGGCACTACAATGTATGGTCAGAATCAATGCGAATCGCTCAGCGGCGGCGATTCTCTGAGCAGGCGTCAGGCCTCACTGTGGGGAAATTGTGAAGCGCCGGTGCACTGCCGAACTCACTCACGTGCTACTCGCTTCCTCCTAATGGCTCCACTTCTTTGCCCGCTTTTGCTATAGCGCACCAGAAGACACCAGCGCTCTGACTCAGCTATAGCTATAGCCGCTCTCTCCCTCTCACACGCTTTCCTCACCCTCTTCTATTTTCAATCCTAGCCATACCGGCGGACAAATGTACCTAGCAGTGTTGATTTGAATAAACTTGATTATCTTAGTTTTTTTGGTGACTGAACTGCGTAATGGTTGAATTAAGCAGTCAGCGGGCTGCACAGTTCGGCTGTAGTCGGTGTCCTTCACACCACCAGATCGACTCATCGCTAACCCATTGTTTCAATGATCTTTGCTTGCTGCTGTTGCTGCTGCTGTTGTTGCCAATGTACGAAAACAATTTCTGCAGCCAGCCAATCAATCTCTTGATGGCACTTGATAAAGAAGGAGAAGGGGAGTGGGAGAAAAAGAGAAACAGTAGAAATGGCTCAGACTGCAGCAACTGCAGCTGCTGCTCTGATGGTGCACTTTATTTAGAAAGTTGCTGCAGTCGCTTGATAAGGACCGCTTAAAATAGACTACATCGACGATGCTTTTGCGCTTGTGTGTGTGTTTGTTAGTGTGTGTGTCTATTGAAAAACTGATGCGGCACCAGGGAGACCAGTCGAGGAAGACGTGACTGAGGGCTCATGGCTTCGTACACCGATGTAGAATAAATAAGTAAAGTTGGTTACACTGCAGTTGATTACCACCTCCGCTAGAGAATGCAATTTATAGTGGTCATTTTGTGTCAATTAAATCGTCATTTAGTCAGCTAGTAAGTATCAGGTCAGAACACGTGGTACCCGAGTCGCGAGCATTTTGTTCAGTACTTGCCATTGAGGCTCATCAATGCTGGCAGTGCTGATAAGCAGTGGGCAAATGTTTCAAAATAAGCAAGTGAAGATAAGTCGAGCCTGCCTGAGTGTGAGATGTACGCTGAGAAATGCAGCTCGGTACAGTGGCTTTCACCCCCTCGCCTCCCTTTCCCCGCTCTCTGCTCTCACTCTTATCAGTCCAATATATAAATTGGCTAGTACTTCGATAGTGCGGACTCTGTGCCGTTCATTCTCTTTCTTTATCCACAGACACACACAGGCATGAAAGTGCGTCGTCGTCGTCGCCAACATCAGCAGCATCACCAGCGCTGATGTGACACTGCGATACATTCGATGTATTTGTGGTGGTCGTGGTAATGATGGTGATGGCGATGGCGAAGTTGATGAACACCGTGCTGCCACCGCCGCCGTCGGCTAGAAGATGCTGTCTTCAACATCTTCTTCAGTCAGTCAGCCAGACACTTCTTCTTATTGTCATGTGGTGACGGTGCCCAGTGTCAGACTTAGTGTCGATAGTGTGAATGAGCCAATGCACCCAGCAGCGCCAGCATTAGCATCACAAGCAGCAGTTGAGTCACAGCAACTTCTTAGCGCCTCTTCCAGTGATCTTTGCCTTCTCTTTCTCTTTTGTTTCAACAGTTGACCAGCATCCGCCTGTTCACCAGTGTCAATGTGTCCGGCGATGAGTGCTGAGTGCATCTGCCTAAAAACAGCAATGCACCTCGACAGCCACCACCAGATAGGTTTCTCAGCAGATTAGGTGTCTTCTCTTTCACCTCCTGGTCACCTTACTGCTCTGTCATGAACTCCGAAGCACCGTCCTCACTGGTGGCCGGTGTTTCGCCACGAGTGCTTCAGCTTTCTCCGCAAGAAATCATGTCCATTGACCATCAACACCATCAACATCAGCAACAGCAACAGCATCAACATCAGCAACACCAGCAGCAGCAGCAGCAGCAGCAACAACAACAACTGGAAAACGCTCTCTGCTCGTCTGTCTTGGCCGTCGATGGCACTGTTGACTTTCGTGGCCTTGCCCAGCTTACCAACTCCCTCAACTCACAACAACAACAAATGGTACAACAGCAGCAACAACACAATAGCGGCACCAATCTCTCTGATACGTCCATCACCTCAACACAGCTTTCAGCAGCGGCAGCGGCAGCCATTGCCAATCAGCAACTGCAGCAGTCAAATGTGTCAGGCCTACCTGGTGTGATTCAGAGCGGTTTACCACAGAGTCTCATTAACTTACAGCAATCATCATCTTCATTAAAAAGTGAGTCACGTTTTCTTGTTTAAATTTCAATTTTTTTCATTTGGTACATTGCAAAAGATGGCGTTAGTGATATTTTTGTGCAACCTTGTTGTTGGTCAAATAAAAGTGCTGGTGCTAGCAATAAAACCAATATCTGATTTACTAAAAGCATCATAAAAAGTTGAGCGTTTAACTTAATTGATAAGCGTTTCTCAATTGTAAAAAATTCATAACTTAAATGGATTTATCTATCACAACAACTTGTTGATTGACATATTTGCAGTAAAATGTTTTTTCACTGGTGTTTCAAATTTTTATTTTTTAGATTTCAAAACAGCAAATATAAACAGGTGGCAGTAACAGGCTAGTAGCTGCTAAATGTTTTAGCTATGGGTAATGTAATGTGATAAAGTCATAAAAATGCAAATGTGTCATTGATGATGCTGACTCCTGCCTGACGCGTGCCAACATCGGTGACCGACTCTAGCACTAAAACTAGGGACAAAGGTAAATCAGTTTTCAGCGTTAAAAACAGTCTAATCCTTTGTAAAATGTGGTTTTGTAATACTCGGGCTTTTTGTCCTTTCAGTGTTACAGACGACAGGTTTGAGAAGTATTGCGACAAGGCGGCAATTAATTTGCAAATTTAACTTTTTATACCATCTTTAAAGCTCCGCGTCACCGCATCACTGCAGAACAACTTCTCATTGTGTATTGTGCAGGCGTTGAGCAACAACTTTTTAAGAAGTTGTTGCTCACTGGTGTACAGCAGCAACACCTGGTGTTTTAGTGTAGTCGCAGTCCAAGTTGTAATGTGGTTTTGTCTTTTTAACGTGGTATGTGCAGTCATTTTTTGTCCTGTCTCATCAACTACGTTTTTATGCTCATTTCTAGTGATTTACCAGCTTTTACAACAAGTCGACACGCTTCTCCACACACCAAAAAGTGGTAGTAATTACAACAGTAAGTGTTAGGGAGACAGTGAGAGAAAATGTTTATTTGTTAAGTAGTTAATTGCCCCTTCTATTATGTAGTTGGGTCGTTGTGTAGTAGTAGTAGTACAAACTGTAGTGGATGGGTTCGGGTTTTTGCCATTTGCGCAGACGCCGATGTTGAGCTGCGCTGATGAGGTGATGCGGCTTCAGTGAAGAAATGCAAACTACCGTCCACAAATTGTCACCGACACTTCAACCAACCACTTCTCTCTGTTTGTCTGTCTCCAGGACAGGTGCACAGCATCACAATCAGTCGTCGATGGTAGCCACAAATGCATAATGGCAGTGTGGCAGTTAATAGGTAATCAGGCGTAATCAAATCAGACACTAATACGGGCATACATAGTGCGCCTAATCTGCCCAGCTTGAGACTGCTAAAAACCATTGAAGATGGGTCGGTTTGTGGTGAGCAGTAGGCAGGTAGTCTTCCTTTTTCCTATTATAAGTTTGCCAGCTAGCAAACATGCTCTCCACTGCAGGTCGATATTATCGTTATCGGTGCGTGCATCTAATAGCTAAAAACTGATTGTCGGTTGCAGGTAGGCAGGAGAGAAAGTGTGTGTAATCATTAATTACCGGATTAGGGGCAGAGTGAGCTGATGAGGTGAGCTGATGTGATGTGCTCTACACTGCTGCTAAATGTAGTAACAATTCGATATGCTGCCGTTGCTGCTGCTGCTTTTCAATGAGCAGCTGTCAACCGCTTTGTAGTGTGTTTGCAAGAACGGCAGTTTGCAGTGCATGCAAAGTGCTTCCATACCATCGCCGGTAAGGTCAACCCAAACAGCAGTTATTATTATTACCAGTAAATTCAATGTGACTTTCGTGGAGTGCTTTATGGCACCGGGTAGAGCCAGTAGAGCCAAACAGATCGCAGTGCAAAACACAGCAAAGTCGGATGACAAAGGAAGAGAGAAAGGGGCACAGAGAAAGCATAGCATCTTTTATTGGGTGGGCTAGTCTCACTCTCTTTCACTCTTTCTCCCTTTCACAGAGGCACCTGTATACTGCTGCAGTCACAGAGGTGCCAGGCATGTCTTTCTTTTCGAGCTAACCACTCTCCAATGCCAGCCGAGATTAGATCTGCCGCTGGCCAGTCCAGTCTCAATCTCTCACTTGCAGCGAACAAGTAGAAACATCATCGTCATCATCATCAGCAGCAGCAATTGACGTCGCCGTCAACGGCACTATAAAACTGCACTTTTTTATGACTCTGCTCAGTGCACGCGCATCTTCACTTTCCACAACAGTACAGGATCATCACAGGACCAGAGTGAGAGCATCGGTCTGTTGTGGTCACCGCTGGTGACAAGACTGGGTCGAGTGGAGGTTGCTTTGTCTGAAAGGAAGAATAATACAAACACTATAAGTGCAACTACAGCACACCCGGCATCAGGTCAATGCAACTTCATCAGTGGCTCAGACGGTGGAATGTTCTAGAGCAGATCAGCCTGCAGACTAACCTACTTTGCCGGCTTTTACACCGTTGTAATCGCCTACACTTTTACTGCTTATGTAATCGCACCTTGTGGTTTGGAGCAGCTTTGTTTTCTCAAGTGTGTGGAAAAGAATGGCTGTAGTTGAAGTGTCCACTTGTTTGAGATGTCTGAATGGTGTTGTTGTAAGATCGATTGTTTGCCAACTGACCAGCGGTCGCTAAGCAGTCAACAACAGAAGAGCTTAAGACTTCAAGCTCAGACCACAGTCAAGTAAAGACACTGCCGTGCGAAAAAGACAGAGAGGCCGGTGTTGCAGTTGGCCTTGTGAGTCAGCTTGCTGATAAGCTGCTACTGCAGCAGCAGCAGCAGCAGCTCATTTATTGGCCTTCTCAGCCGCCTCTGTTCTAAGGTAGCACTGGAGCTGCTCACTCACTACGACTGCTTACTGCAGTTTTAGGACTCCTCTGGGACAACACTCTATTCTTTATTGTGCCAGCAGCAGCAGAATCAGACTCGCCCACTCTCTGAGAGTCTTTGTCTTACGATTGTGGCGGTCATCGACTGAACTGGCAGCGACAGTAGCAGCAGCAGCAGCAGACAGACAGACCCAATGGGACTGTATCACAAGACACTGCACAAACGGTGTAGTCTCCGGTGCAGGTGCCCCTTTCGGTGGAAGAAAGTGAGAAAGAGAGAGGGAAAAGGCAAACAAATAAATACATGCATAGACATCGACACAAAAACCACCATTGCTGATACGTGTCTGCAAAGTAAATTCTCAATTCTCGCCCCACCTCGGCGAGGGTACCTTGGTGGTGGTGATAGTGATAGTGATTGCTCTCTTTGCCAAACATTGACAGCAAAAAGGGAGAAAAAAGAGAGAAAGAGAGAGGAGGAAAGCAAAGAAGTCTGCAAACACAAATGACCCTTTTCGAGTGACCGAAGCAAAACCAAAAACTCCAAGCCAACTTCATTGGCAAGCATTTTGTTGCTGCTTGAAGAAGAAGCAGTATCAGCACCACCAGCAATCCGTCCGCTTCATTACCTCATTCGTTCTCTGTCCAACCAGTAGTGTGTCTGGTAGTGCGTCTTGCCTTAATTGCCACTCATTCGCCTTCCTTTGCTTGCTTTGCCTACCTCTCTCTCTCCTCACTTGACTGGTGATTGCCTACTGCTTGGTCTGCCAGTGCCACAGACAAGAAGACCGAAGTGATACGAAACACACGCACGGGCAATATAAATTATTGGCGACTCCTCTCTCACACAGCGGCAAGAATGCTGCAAAGCTGATGCTGCGGCTGCATCATCGCAACTCATCGCAGCCTCGAACACCAATCATGAGAAGAGACCGTCAGGTCGCCCCGTCTGTCTGTCTGTCTGATGCACCTGTGGCAGACATACCTCTGTACCCCTCATTTGCCGCACAGACAACGTTCGTTCGTTCTGCTCCAGCCTACTCTTCGTCATGTGTTCATCCTCTCTACCCCTTCACTGACTCACTGCTCATCGCTATAGCATCAGACCGGCGATCATTTGAAAGAAGTGCCGTCCAGCACCATCAGCACTTGTTGTCCTGGTCGCCGAGTATCACCACTACTACCAAAACGTACTCTCTTTTTCTTTCTCTTGTCTCAAAGTGGCCAGTCTAATCTGGTGGTCGAGCACAGCGCACACACTAATCAGAGAGTGAGATGAAGAGACGGTGCAGCAGCAGCAACTCCAAACGGTGCCCAATCGTAGTCAATTGGTAGTGGTAGGCGCATCTTCATCTCCATCACCGCAGCACCGCTTTCCACCACCATTTACTGCATCTGAGACACAGCGACTACAGCGACCACCACCAGCGACCCAACAGGCAGTCTTCTCACTGTGCTGCTCTGGAGCGTCTTCACTGCCACACTTCTCAGGCAGGCACTACTGCTGCTGAAGTGAGTGGTGAGGGGCACCTTATCAGTGCGTGCACCGACAAGTGGCAGCATCTTACAGACCGACCAGCCAACCAGCCAACCAGCCAACCAACCAACCAACTATCCAGTCAGCTATCATCCAGCAGTTATCCAGCTCTCTAGCCAGTCCGCCAGTCAGCGCACAGTGACGATCATCCAAATGTATATAAATGTATTCGCTAGTGGCCACTTTTGCTTCTTACCACCACCAACTCAGCAGCAACAGCAACTCTAAAAAAAGCTGAAAAGAAACGATAACCGACAACAACAACAAGAAACTGAAGGACCAAACAAAGAAAACAGCGTTTCATTTGACAAAAAACCCCAAAAACTGACAAAATAAGGCGAAGAAAACGGAACAGATCTGGTGAAACAGTTGTCACACTCGCACACTCTCACCGACACCTGTTGCTGGTCGTCACTTGCATTCCTCAGCCCTTGCGCTGTCCAAAAACCACTTTTTATCCATTAGGCTCCATCAGCTGTGTGCGTTTCGATGATTCGCGGGCCGCATAGTTTGCGCCAGTTTCAAGCAGTTTCGAGCAGTTATCAGCACAAGTAGCCGCGGCATTTGCTTTTCACTGGTCACACACAGACACACTGGTCACTGGTCACTCAGTGATCACCACATTTTATCCGATCACGACCGAAAACACCTCTATTGCTGTCGCCACCACAACTACTACCACCGCCTTTTCTACCTCCTCTTCACCTACTCAGCAAACGGAACAGCAAGCAATCATGTTGACCCATTCGACACCACCTGCCTGTCGCTTCATGTACAGTCCTGGCATGGGCAATGGCAACTACAGCGGCAACCCAATACAGTCCTACAACTACTTTCCCATTGACTTCAACATGCCACCGTCGCTGCTCTTCCGCTCGGGACAGCACGAAATTCAGACTGCTGACTCAAACTCGGCGGCGGCAGCAGCGGCCGCAGCTGCGGTTCAGTACTCTTCGGGAACCACACCGCTGGACTACTCCGGGGGCATCTCTGCATCATCGCAAAGTGTGCACACCTCAATGGAGTCCATCAACGGCGGAGAGGAAATCTCCTCGGTCATCTCGCCCCAGTCCAGTCCGGAGTACATGTCGCCGGATTACAGCAGTGCACAACAGCAACAACAACAGCGAAGTAACCAGCAGCAGCAGCAGTACTACCAACAAACAAGCATGCAAGTGGATGAGACTGTCGGTGCCTGGAACAATTCTGGGCTTATGCAACAGCAGCAGCAACAACAGCAAATGTCTCTTTGCGAGCCTACCACCATCGAGATGGAGCTGATGAAGAAAGATTCAGCTATGTGCTCCATCTCCGCTGCCAAACAGCTAAACAAGAAGCTACAGCAGAAAATCAAGTGCGAGCACTCAAAACAATCATCTGAACACTCAATCGGTATGAATATTGTCATTCTTTGTCCTTTTTTGCTTTTTATTTTTTCAGTTTTTATTTACTCTAACTCCAAACAGTGGAGAGTCAGTGAAAGAGAGATATTTCCTTATCGGCCGTCAGCGGGCTGACCGCGTCTGCTACTGCTACTGTCAATATCACGTAAAACGTTAAAATGCGAAAATTCCGCTATTCGATTGCGTTCACTGCCGCAGTGTCGCACATACACTTCTCTGCTGCGCTGACGTCGGTTGGGTCCCTTTTCAATGTACATCTTTTTTGCCCAATGAACTGCTCAGCATCACAGACATCAACAGCAGCAGCAGTATCAGATGCAGCTATCAGTACTGCTAACTGGTGGCTGCTGCTGCTGCTGCTGAAGTGAAGTGAAGTTGAGAAGTTGAAAGCAATCACTATCGACTTAGAAGGAGCAGCAGAATATTTCATCTGCTGCCAGTGCTGTTGCTGCCGAGTAGTTGACACTGATGCGACACACACTCACTCACTGTCGAGACTACTAGCAGCAGTGCAGTGAGTAGACTACTTGATGCTGCTGCTTTCCTCGTTATCAGAGAGCAGCGCTCTGCGATGCTGCACTTTTCTTCTTTCACTTTCTGCAACCGGTGCTATCACTGCAGCCTGCGTTTGCAGCAACCGGCACTTCACTCTGTGTCTACTTGCTGATCAGCAGGACCAATGCTTCGCTGATCTAGTGGTGGTGGTGGTGGGCATGATTGACTGGCTATTTTTAGGCTAAGACTGAAGCTCTCATCTATTTATTGTTAGCAGTGCTCTGAGCTGATTATTGTTTCTGATGCTGATGTTTCCACTGTCCCCTCGTCATCTTGTACCCATCGTTTCTGGACAGCAGCAAGATTGACATGAAAAACAGACAGGTTGATGCTGCTGCTGATTGGCCTGTATTTGCCAAAGTGCGGCTAATTAGATTGATTTCGTTTCCAGGCAGCAGTAGTATTTGCAAGTAAGGTCTTCAGAGTAACTGAGGTAGATGTGTCAGTGAATGAGTGAGTAAGTGAGTGACCCTAACCATTCAACTCTCTATATTCGCTAGTAATAACAAGCCATTGAGCTTTTAAATCAGTGAACAACTGCCGCGTGGCCTGTTTGTGTTTGTGCGTCGTCTCTAGTGTCTCTTTCTATCCCCCATTGACAGATATAAAGTAGTGTATGTGTATCACCGAAAAGCACAGTTTGGTGTACAGTGCACTATTGACAAATAGTGATTAGATGATGATGATGATCATCACAACACCATCACCATCATCATCATCGTCATCAGGCAATAATCTTTCGCGTCCATAGAGTACACAAACTGTTTAATTAATTGGCACAAGCACAGCTTGGTCGATGCTGCCGTCTTTGTACTGCTTCACTCAACGAAACATTTTTCCAACCTTTTTCTGACAAACAACACTACTAGAGTATTGCACCAAATGCTGATCAACAAGAGAGCCCAGGCCAGGTTCTGGTAGCTTCTTATCTTCCTAGCTCCCTTTATCGTCGGAATATTGCGCACTTGTTGTTGTTGATGATAATGATTTGATGACACTTTTTCGTTCTCACAACTCGATGCCGTTCAGTGATGATAGCAGTGGTCAGTGACACACACTTGAAACCAATGATGCGCACCAGCAGCTCTGGTGAACACCTATATGTTGATTTTCTTTAACAATGTATTCATCTTATATAGCGTCTCAAAATGAACTAAGAACTTGCTCATCTCCAGAGTAGACAGCGGAAACCTAGTCAGACGAGCTCACTTACCTTTCCCTCCTCTCTCTCTCTCTCTCTCTCTCTCTCTCTCTCTCTCTCTCTCTCTC
>JAALOO010000350.1_pt1 | contig 41586 bp, 37 predicted proteins | sample 7257641 | NCBI WGS metagenome assembly JAALOO01 (sample SAMN14085613, study PRJNA598686) | mite metagenome | biome: ENVO:01001000; feature: ENVO:01001002; material: ENVO:01001226; isolation source: single female mite from University of Michigan culture on fish food culture... ...
TGGTGACCCGTCCGTACAGTACGTTACGTCCGTTGGATCACCACTTCACAACACTGTGGTCACTTTAAACAACAATTATATGCCATATTTTCTAAATGCAATCTTTCTATCTAATTCAATTTTCTAAATAATTATTCACTATGTTCAATACTAAACCACTATTTTGCTACACTCTCTCCACACTTTAAAAGTGACTGGCCGTACACGGTGGTACACTATTGCATGGTAATAATAAAAGCACTGTAAAATATCAAACCCTTTTTGTGTTGTACAGCCTATCGTGGCAGTAATCTACATTTCTGTTGAAGGAATCGACACCGACATTGACTGAACGTTACGTACCCTCAAAGCTCAATATCAGCACTTTCAGTGCATCATCGTGACACCCTGCACTGTCAGTGCACTGCCCTCTGTCTGCCTCTGTCTGCCTGTCTTTCCCTCTCTAGCCATGTGTTGAACACTGTGCTCACTGGCAGAGCAGGGGCAGCAGAACACACAGTGCAATGTCTCACACACTGACAGCGGCAGTGATCGTTAAGAAAGTGAAGCGGCGCTCGCTGCCTGTTTGCCTTGAAGACGCAGCTCTGAAGCAGTCCCACCAACAATCGAGCCATTTTTGAACAACTCACAACTTTCAGTGCATCGGTGCTTTCCACTGTTTACATTGCGATCATCCATAGGCGGTGGTGTGGCTTTGTCGATGTTTTGCCGTATGGATGACTTGCCGTATGCACAGTGCTGAAGCAACTTGTAAACTCTAGAATCACTATCTGAGACAGTATGATCCACTCTTCTTCGGATGTCATCTCACTAGTTTGAGGTAAGCTGATTCATAAAGTTAATCTATTGCTAATTGAATCAATACTGTTTTTCTCTTTAGCAGTTTAACCGTTTGCACTCTGTGATCTTGCTTGGACCAAACTTTCACCATGAATCTCAATATTTATTTCCGATTTTTTCAACTCGCAATCCTTTTTTCCACTTGTTTGCATTTTATTAGCTGTGATTTCGATCCAAATGAAAAAGATTATTACCGCCTACTTAACGTAGACCGCACAGCAGATAACCGGGAAATTCGCAAAGCCTTCAAAAAACTTGCCTTAACATTGCACCCTGACAAAAACACAAATGATTCGAAAGCGCATGAAAACTTTCTCAAACTGAACCGAGCTTATGAAGTGCTGAAAGACGAAGAACTGAGAAACATTTACAATACACAAGGAGAACAAGGCTTGAAAAACAAAGAAAATGGCTTCAATCGTGGTTACCAAAACTGGAACTACTACTACGAATCATTTGGCATTTACGACAATGACGAGGAGATCTTTACGCTGAGCTGGTCAGATTTTGAGCAGTCCATTCGTGGTGTACATGCTCACGAGTTTATCTGGTTCATCAACTTTTACTCACCGCAGTGTTCGCACTGTCATCACCTGGCACCTGAGTGGCGAAAGATGGCCAAGCAACTAGGGGCCATCGTGCGCATCGGCGCCATCAACTGTGCTGAAGATCGGCCACTCTGTCAGCAGGAGGGCATTCGAAGTTATCCCAGTCTGGTGCTCTATCCAAGCAAGATTAAATTTGATGGTCAAAGAACATCAGAGAGCTTGGTGTCATTTGTTTTGAAAAACCTTAACATTAATGAGCAACAGTTTGATGACTCAACTTTGGATTGGTTTTTGAATTCGTTGAAAACATCTAAATCAACTCCGGCGGAAAAATACTTGATCATTTCATGCTTTGACAGCGTTGAATGTTTGCCGGATGACACTGTGAAAATGCTGACTTACAAAGTTCAAAACTTGTTAAAAGTTGCCAGTTTTAAGTGCTCTGCTGAAAACGCAAACATTTGCAAACATTTCGGCATACAAAAATCACAAGTTTCTTTGTTTTCAGATATTGCCAATGACCCTCAGAATTATGTCACAATTATTTCTGAAAACTCAAATGCTGAACCCGTCGATCTTTTTCAAAGAATAATGCAACATTTTCCCTCTGTGCTAACGATGACTGCACAACAAACCAAATTGCTCACAAAATGCCTCTATTCACCTGAGTCAAAAACACAACACGAATGCATTGAAAAGCTAAGCTCTGGTTGGGTTGTGGTTGCATTTGACTTTGATAATCTGCTTGAAAATTCAGATATAAACATTGAACTGAAAATGTTAGCTCACCTCATGCCAAATAATAACGTCCTAAAGGTTGCGTGCTCAAGCTCTTCAAAAGAGCAAGCAACAGCTGAATTGTGCAAAAAGCTGAACATTAAGAAGTATCCATCTGTAGTTACAGTGAAAGCTAACATTGATTTTGAGTACACTTCAGTTGAAATGTACTACGGACGACTGAATGCCATTGATATGCTCAACTTTGCATATGAGTCATTTCTTTCCAAACTACGTACGCTTACTGATGGGGAATTCGAGAAATCAGTGGTCAAAAGCACAGAACCAGCTGTTGTGCAGTTTTTTGCTCCTGTAAGTGTTTATGAGCTTATTTTATTTCAAAAACTTTAACTTTATAATTTTTGTTACTATAGTGGTGTCCAGCATGCAAAACAGCTAGGCAAACGTTGCGCAAGGTTTCCCAGCATCATTTCAACACAAAGTTGATTTTTGGAGTCATCGACTGCGGCGTTTACGGAACACTTTGCAAGCAATACAACATCAACTCATATCCGACTGTCATTCTCTACAATAGCACCGTACCGCACCAGTACTTTGGAAAATACCAGGAAGAGGATCTACTTGACTTTATTGAAGTAAGTACTGTAAACTTGTTTTTGCTTTTTTACTCGCTGGAAAGTTAAAAACTACTGTTTCATTTGTAGAACACTCTCAACTCGCACGCCATTGAACTGGACCCCTCTTCGTTTACCCTACTGGTCGATAAACGAACTGACCCGTCTGTTGTCTGGGCAGTTGACTTCTACTCACCCTACTGTCATCCATGCCAAGCACTGGCACCCATCTGGCGAAAACTTTCCAACTTGCTGGCAAACGAAGAGCCGAACAGTTTTAAACTAGGTGCAGTCAACTGTGTGAAGCACAAACATTTTTGTGGGCAACTTCAAGTGCAGTCCTATCCAACAATTAGACTGTACCCTTCCAAAGACGATCAAAAGCATGGACAGTCTTTTTAGTGAGTATACAACTAAAATGTTTTGTTTTGACTAGAACTACTGTAATTTACAACTTATATTTTATTTTTTAGTCGATTCAATGAACAAAGAAGAGATTTGTACACACTGCGAGCTTGGTTGTACGATTTTTTGCCATCATCTGTTGGAGAGATCACCAGTGGCAATCAGTTTGAAGAATTGATCACTTCGAACAAGCCGACACTGGTAGACTTTTATGCGCCATGGGCATTTTCTTCACGAAAATATGCGCCAGATTTTATTCAACTTTCAAAGGTACCCGGCATATAACTTAAAAATTTGTTGTATTTTATAAATTAACTAATTTCATTTTAATTTTTTCAGAATCTTTCTGAAATTAAATTTGTGCGCATAAATTGCCAGCGCTTTTCTTCACTTTGTGAACGTGCTTCAGTAGAATATTTTCCAACTGTTCGACTGTACGCTCAGTCAGTCAAAACAAAATCAGCTTTTTCCTGGATGGGCATTCATATTCAGTTTCCTGCTTCCAATGTGGATGAACTAAGCAGTGAAATTCGCTCATTTTTACCAAAATCATCAAATTCTGTGATTAAAGACGAACTTTGATTTTTATTTAAATTAAAAACTGCAATTAATTTGTATATTAAATCATTTTGAACTTTTTATACAAAAATTGCAAAATTTTTCTTTGTAATAAAAAAATAAAAATTGCAAATAACAAGTGCACTTTGACATACGAGCACACAAGTGTACAATGTGCTCTTACTTATTCAAAATGATTGGTCATCTCAAAGCACACCTTTGCATGTAAACCCAACAAAATTACTCTATTTCTAAGCATACTTTGCGCTAACCAGTCTAGTCTTTATCGGCCTGGGCCCCTGGGGAGCATTGGGGCAGAACAGAAACAAAGACAGTGTGCTCGCTCAGTTAGGTCGGTTTTGTTTACAGTCATTTTTGTATTAGCAGGGGACAGTTGAATATTGAGCCGGCTGTAGTTAACTGATTCACTGACAGAGGGCGACTCGGCCGAGCGTGGCAGACAACTGCAGTGAGGGAAAACTGTCTACTTTTTGCTGCCTTCATACAGCAAAAGCGAGTGAAGCTTTTAACACTGATTGTGCAAAAGCAGCCAAACCAAAGACGGCTTTACACTTTTGCCGCTGATTCTCATTGGCTTTTCCTCACTGCAACTGCCTGCCACGCTCCGCCGTGACGCCCTCTGTTGTTGAATCAGTTAACTACAGTCGGCTTAATATTTAACTGTCTCCAACTACTAGATCTCTTCGCTTTCTTCTGCTGAATCAGCTTTTTCACCGCATGAAAAAAATGTCTGAAACTGATATGTAAAATGATTTTTTTTGTAAAAAAATAAGAAAGTGCCAGTGAAAGAAAAGGAAGAAGAATCAGAGACCGTTTTTGATGTTAATGTTGAACAACCTGCATGAAATGGTAAGAGAACGATTTGTTTTTTACAGTTTGCGTTACTGATGTTATTTTTGTAGAATCAGTTATGAAAACAGAAGATCAGATTGAATGTACAATTGATATGTTTGATGATGAGTTTAACTGGATTATGGAACAAAATTTTTCTGCTGTTAAGAATGCCAATGAAACAAATGAAGCAGTGAGGGTCAACGAAAAACACGAGACGGATTCGGATGATACTGAAATTGATGAAGATTATGCAGCAGGCAGTGGTGAGTGGTTTGTTTACATTCATTTTATATCTTAGGTAACATTTTTCATTCTGCAGAACCTCAACAAGCCGAACCAGTAGCCAGCTGTAGCTCAAACTGTGCGTCAGGTGAACAACAGCTGAATGGTCGTCAAAGACGAGCTCGAAACCACAAATGTCAGCAGTGCGACAAAAACTTCGATTCTCCATTTCGTCTCAAACAACACCAAGTGGTGCACACTGGCATACGAGCTTACCAGTGCCCAACATGCACCGAGTCATTTGGGTTAAAAAGAAATCTCAAACGACACCAAATGGTGCACAATAACATACGAACCTACCAGTGCCCAACATGCCCTAAGGCATTCAGTAGGGCTGATGTCCTCAAAGAACACCAATTACTTCACACTGGCAGTAAAGCGCACAAATGCTCAATTTGCTCGAAAGCCTTTGCACTAAAGTCTAATCTCGTTCAGCACCAATCAGTTCACAGCGACTCTCAACCATATGAGTGTTTCATTTGTAAACGTACGTTTAAATTGAAATGTGCTCTTGGAAAACATCTTCGAAAAGTGCATCCGCAGTAACACTACTTTAATGCCATCTTTATACTTGTCTCTCTTTCCATTCCCTTTCTTTTGCTGTCATTCAAAAGTTAACTAAAAATAAAAATTTGAACAATTCGGTTACAAACTTATTGATCTGTTGTGCTATTGAAAACTGAGGACACTGTCTGTTTCCTCATCAGCGAATTGCCCCCATCGCACTGACCGGTCTAGCTCTATTGCCCTGGGGCCCTGGGGAGCACTGTGGGCAGAGCAGAGACAGAGACAGTATGCTCAGTCGGATCGGTTTTGTTTTATTGTTTTTGTAGTTTTTTTTTGTTTTTTTCAGTTGCTTAATCCATTTCAGTTCTTGTTGCTTAAATATCTGAGACTGAGCAACTAAACTTATAATATGTACAACGATAAGTTTGATTGTGTGTATGAAAAATGTGAAAAGGAGAAAGTGGATGTAAAAGAAGAAGAAAATTCAAAAACTGAGAACGATGTTTTGGAAAGTGTTGATGATCAATCAGCAAACAATGGTACGTAAATAATTCATTTGTTGCTTCTACTTTTCACTCTATTTATTTTACTTTTTATTCAGAGTCTCAGTCAACTAAATCAGTGATCAAAACTGAAAAGCAAAATAAATCTAATGTTGCTACTTGGCCTGATCTAAGCCGTTTTACTAACATTACCATTTACGATTTAAAGCTTCATTTGAGTCTGTTAAAGGAGTATTCTGCCAAAAAGAATGCCAATGAAACGAATGAGACAGTGAAGGTCAAGGAAAAACACGAAACTGATTCAGATGCCACTGAAATTAATGAGGATGATCATTCAGCAGTCAGTGGTGAGTAGTTTGTTTACATTTATTTTATTTTCTCATCAACACTTTTCATTTTTCAGAATCTCAGTCAACTAAATCAGTGATCAAAACTGAAAAGCAAAATAAATCTAATGTTGCTACTTGGCCTGATCTAAGCCGTTTTACTAACATTACCATTTACGATTTAAAGCTTCATTTGAGTCTGTTAAAGGAGTATTCTGCCAAAAAGAATGCCAATGAAACGAATGAGACAGTGAAGGTCAAGGAAAAACACGAAACTGATTCAGATGCCACTGAAATTAATGAGGATGATCATTCAGCAGTCAGTGGTGAGTAGTTTGTTTACATTTATTTTATTTTCTCATCAACACTTTTCATTTTTTAGAGTTTCAACAAAACACCGAACCAGTGGTCAGCCGTAGCTTGAGCAGTTGTGAAAAACAAACTAAAAATCACAAGTGTCCGCATTGCGACAAAAGCTTTTCAATTGCAACTGCTCTCAAACGACACCAGCTGGTACACAATGGCATTAAAGCCTACAAGTGCCCAATATGCTCCAAAGCAGTTGGGCAGAAAAGTACTCTTAAAACACACCAACTGCTCCATACTGGCATTCAAGCGCACAAGTGCACAATTTGCACTAAATCCTTCTCACTAAAGTCTCATCTCACTCGACACCAGTTGGTGCACAATGACGTTAAAGCCCACCAGTGCCCAACATGCTCCAAATTATTCAAGGAGAAGGGTGATCTTAAGAAACACCAACTACTTCACACTGGCATTAAAGCGCACAAATGTGCAGTTTGTTCTAAATCATTTACGCAAAAAGGTAATCTCACTTCACATCAAGCAATTCACAACGACACTCAACCGTTTCAGTGCCCCACTTGTGAAAAAACATTTAAATGTAAAAGTTATCTCAGAAAACATCTTCGAAAAATGCATCAGCAGTAAGACTACCTTAAGGTCATTTTTATATTTTTTTCTTTTTTCATTTTCTGTCTTTTGTTGTCATTGAAAAGTTAATTATAAATTAAAAACTTGACCATTTTAATTACAAATTTTTTTATCTAATGTGCCATTAAAAACTGAAAACACCGTCGGTCTCCTTATTTGCGAATTTCCCCATTGCAAACTTTGCACTAGCCGGTCTAGCTCTATTGCCCCTGGGCCCTGGGAAACACTGTGAGCAGAACAGAGACAGAAACAGTGTGATTGTTCAGTTGGGTCGGTTTTGTTTACATTCACTTTCCTCGCTTTCAGTTGTGAAATCCAATTTTATTTTTTTTGTTATTTGAAAGAAAATGCCTGAAATTGAGAAACTGTTTGAAACTTATGATACGTACGACGAGTTTGATTGTGAGAATGAAAAAAGTGAAAATAAAAAAGTGGCAGTGAAAGAAGAAAAAGATTTGGAGACTGATTTAGATAATGTGGAAAATGATGGTTAATCAGCAGTCAATGGTAAATGAATTAATTATCTTACACTTTACTTATTTTATTTTTATTTAGAATCTGAAACAGTGGTAAAAACTGAAAAGCAAAATGAATCTACAATTGATATGTTTGATGATAAGTTTTATTTAATTATGGAACAGGATTTTTTTGCCAAAACAAAAGCCAATGAAACGAGTGAAGCAGTACTTGACAAAGAAGAACTTGACACTGATTCGGATGAAACTGAAATTGACAATGACTATGCAACAGTCAGTGGTGAGTTGTGTTTACAATCAGTGTATATCTTTCGATTAACACTTTTTTGTTTGGCAGAATCTGAGCATAACACTGAACCAATGGTCAACCATAGTTTGAGCAGCTCATCAGGTGAACGACAGATGAATTGTCGTCAAAAACAAATTAAAATCCACAAGTGTGTGCAGTGGGGCAAAAGCTTTAAGTGTTCATCTCATCTCAAAACTCACCAGCTGGTGCACACTGGCATGAGAGCGCACAAATGCCCAAAATGCTTTAAAACATTTGGACAGAAGTGTGATCTCAAGCGACACCAACTAGTGCACACTGGAATTCGAGAGCATCAGTGCCCAACATGTTTTAAATCATTTAGGCAAAGGGGTACGCTTGTGAAGCATCAACTGGTGCACAGTAGCATTCGGTTTTACAAGTGCATTTTATGCTCCAAGTCATTTGCGCAAAAGTGTGATCTCGTAAAGCACCAGTTTGTTCACAATGGCATTTGGGTTTACAAGTGCACTACATGTTCCAAGACATTTGGATTTAAGAATAATCTAAAAAACACCAGCTAGTTCACACTGGAATTAAAGTACATCAGTGCACGATTTGCTCAAAAGCATTTGCACTAAAGTTTAACCTCACAAAACACCAAGCATCTCACAGCCACTCTCGACCGTTTCAATGCTTTATTTGTGAAAAAACATTTAAAAGAGATGAAGATTTCAAAAAACATTTTCGAGCTAAACATCATCAGTAAAACTACCACAGCTGTCTTTATATCAGTTTCTTATTATTCCATAACTTTTTCTTTTGTTGTCATTCAAAAAAAATTAAAAATAAAAGAACTTGAACAATTTTGTTACAAACTTATTTATTGGCAGTGCCAGTTAAAACTAAAAAACTGTCAATCTCACCATCAGTCAATTAAACAGTGCATCAAGTGAACAACATTTAAATAGTCGTCAAAAACGATCTAAAAGCCTCAAGTGTCAACAGTGCGACAAAAACTTTGATCATTAATCTAATTTCAAACGACATCAAGTGGTGCATACTGACGTACAAATGTACAAATGTACAACTTTTTCCAAATCATTTGGACATAAATGTAATCTCACGACTCATCAGCTGATTAACACTGACAATAAATTTTTTAAATATACAATTTGTTTTAATTTATTCAAAACTTCTAATGTTTTTAGAAAACGTCAAGTAATTTACACTGACATAAAAGCTCACAAATGCACAATTTGCTCTAAATCATTTAGACAAAAAACTAATTTCACGCAGCACCAAGCAGCTCACGACTTTCAACCTTTTAAATGTTCCATTTGTGAGCAAACATTTAAAATGAACATATTCACAAAACATTTTCAAAAAATACATCATCAGTAGCTTTTTTGTTTGATGTAATCTAATTGTAATTAAATAACAACAAACAAAGTTTATTTATCAAATTTATCAAGTTTATTTATAAAAAATCATTTAAAAAATTTACCTAGTGTTTGAATCAGTTTAAAAAGTAAAATTAAAATCCCCCTATTTTGTTTGCATACTCAAATGTTATTGAATCGCACATCGTTGAAAAAGTTAAAATCTCCTGATTACAAATATGTAAATATCTAAATGGAGTCCTAAACGGTTTCCAAGAAAACCGGATCTAAACTGAACCTTTGGCTCTGTTTCTTCTGTTGCTGCTTACGTTACCTAGTAGAATGAAACCGCGGTGCTGTTGCTAAACTGCATGTTTTGGTCAACTTTGGACCCGATTTTCTCGAGAATTGTTTTTGGGTTCCATTTAGATTTTTACATATTTGTAATTAGAGCATTTTTAGCTTTCTAACAATTTGCGATTTAAAAACATTTGAGTATGCAAACAAAATGGGGGGATTGCTTATGGAAAATTGTTTTCACTTTTTTGGTACCATTTGAAAGATGTCTATTAATTTGATTTTGATTAAAACTCGTTTAAATATCTTAAACAATGTAATTAATAGAAACAATAAAATGCTATGAAACAAAAAACATATTTTAAAGAGGTAAGATAATTAATTTTTACAAAATTAAAAATTGCTATTAATTTTTTTATGAAATAATTTTTAGTTTTTTATACAAAAAATGTAAAACTTTTACATGTAATATAAAAAATTTAAAAAATGTGTATTTTAAGTAAAGGAATTGTTGTTTATAAATAAAATAAAAAAAATTAAAAATGTTTTTGTAAAAAAATTTTAAATAATTGTAAAATTACAAAATGCTTAATTGATTCAGTTCATTAGCCAGTGATTTGTTGACAAGACGACGTTTTATTTTTTGATTTTTAAGTTTTTTCGTTGTTCTTTTAACTTTTTTACGGTTCATTTTATCGAGATTTAATGTTCGGTTAACATTTGATTGATTACAAATATTCAAGTCAGTTGTTTTTGTTTTGTTTTTCTTGTGCCGTCGAACTCTATGGCGTTTTTTCAAGTTTTTAGCTTTTTTAATCACTATTTTACTTTCAGACTGACTTCCACTATCTGGGTATTCGCTTGCTGATGATCCTTCAGTGTCTTTTGGACGATTTTCCCGATTTGAAAGATGCCAATAGAAAGGATGATTTGGATCAAGAATGAAACGTTTTGTTTTTGTTGAAGATGCCAAAGAAGGAGATACTTTTTTGTTGTCAATCTCTCTAGAACTGCTGTTATTGCCAAGAGATAGTTCTTCCATTAAATTTTTTAGAGCATTTAAGCTTTTGCGTTGTTTGGCTCTTTTCCCCATTTTTAAACACAAAAAAGTATTCTAAAAAATAATAGTGAGTTTCAATTAAATGAAATTAACGAAAATAAATTTTATACATACTTTTTGATCAAATTTATGTCAATAAACTTTAGCACGTTTAAAAACAAAGTTTTTATACAAATAAAAACATATAACTACGCATTCGTCCTTAAAGTTTAATGCGCAACTTAAAATTAAAACAAATCAGCGCACGTTTTAACACGGTCATTTTTTACCTTTTTCTCTCAATCAAAAACTTAGTGGGCAACACTGCACAATAATTTTAGCCGTTGTAATTGTAAACACTGTTGACAGTGCAACACATAATTTTTGAAATGGTCGCTACCGCCCACTTATGGGATGAACTAAATAAGTAAAGAGATGATTCGTTGCTCAATATATACCGGATATTTTAGTTTGTTCACAAATTATTTAAGTTGTTTTGTTTTTTATTTATTAATTTGGTGTTTACTTTTCTTATTTAATTAAAGACAGAGTTTGTTTATTAATAACTTTAAATTAGTTTTTACTAGGTGAAATATACAAAATATATTTTCCATTAAAAGTTTTACTTAAATAAAAAACAGCAAACTCCTGTAAAACACTACAATGGGTCATTCAAAAAGCTTTAAAAACTTGTTTTTATTCAGTGTTATTGTTTATTTGTGTTGAACAACTCTTACTAAAAAATGTCATTTGCTGTGTTTTAAAAATGTGTTTGTGTGTTTTGATTACTGTTAAATAAATAGTTTAAATTGTATCTATTTTTAGGCTTGACATTGTACATTTTTTTAACTAAGGTTAGTATTAGTGCAACACTTATTTTAATCTTCTTTAGCAAATAAACTTATTCTATACGCAAAATTAGACAAATCTTGAATTACTAAATTTAAAAAGAATGCACAAAACAGTGTTTTATTTTGCTAATATTATAAAAAGAACTGTAAAAGTGTACGTTTACTCAGTCAATCAGCAAATCAGCGGTGGCTGAGAAAAAGTCCGACAAAACGGAGTCAGCCGAGCAAAAACGGGCAACTTCGTTGCGCACCAGATTCAATTCTCGTGATGGCGGCGTTGCAGCCGTCACCGTTACTTTTCTTCCTTCTCTCTCTCTCTCTCTCTCTCTCTCTCTCTCTCCTTTGCTTTACCGCAAATGCCCGTGCAAGTGCTGCTTCTGCAGCTGCTGTTCAGCTGCGGCCGCTGTTTCTGCCACTTCTGGTGCTCTCATTTGCGCGCACATAACATTCGCTTCCTAGTGTGTGTGTCGTTTGCGCCCTGTGCATCACCGCAGATTGCTCACCGATGGCCAACTTTGAGTCAACAACAAAAATACCTTTTTATTGTTTTCTTGTTTAATCAAAGTAATACTACTACTTTGTCAATCAAGTGATTTTGCCAAAATTTTGGTTCATCAACTAACTCAGACAGCTACTTTAAACCTATGGTATAGTTTTTTTTAAATTTTTAAAATTTAAAATTTAGCAGGTGTAGATAATGCTACAATATTTTGCATGTATTGTCAAAAGTTTAAACTAGCAATTAAGTATTGTATTAAAAAAACGTAAAGTTAAGCTAGTGCTGTAATTTGAAACTAACTAAAAACTTGCGTTCTATGTGACTTTTTAAACTTTTTTAAACTCTATGGAAATCTATTTTGAATGTTTTTAATGTAGTACCTTTAAACATAGTTGTTGTCTGCTTTGGTTTAAAACATACATTCATTAACAAACAGTTTTATTAATACAGAAAATGCAATTGGAATACTAGTTTTGCGCTTCAAGAAAACAAAAAGTTTATTGAAAAAATTTTAAATTTATAGTTTTTTCAACGTTTTCCAATATAATTGGCAAAATTTTTAAAACATTATTCAGTAAAATGGCAGCTAGCACACCTGAATGCACTGCACAAAATCCCACTTCTTCAAATAATATTCCGACAGCACCTCAAACAGTAACTGCAACTGCAGGTTGCGCAAATGCATCTTCTTATGAATCTCACATATCTCCCGCTACATCATCTTCATCATCATCTTCTTCAACCGTTTCCACGTATTCTCCAATCAGTGTTGATGATCTGATTAAAATGGCCACCGGAGCCAACATATCAAGTTCTAATGAAAACGATACGACTAACTCTTCGTTGAATGATTTTGGTTTAAAATCAAATTCAAATCCGCGTGAAACTCAGCATTTTAGTGAAATTATACCAAATCTGTATCTCACTTCAGCCAATCATATCACTGATGAAAACATATCAAGTTTTCAGATTACTTACATAGTCAATGCCACTAGGACAGTCCCTTTGAAAAGACAAGTCAAATCTATGAGAATAAATGTAAGTTTTATAAAAATTATTTAATTAAATAGTTTTCAAATTTTTTAATATTTGATTTACCAAATTTAGATTCTTGATTCTCAATACGAAAAAATTTGCAATCACTTTGATACAGTTAGTGATTTCATTAACGATGCTCTTAAAAACAACCAAAAAGTTGTTGTGCATTGCATTTCTGGCATCAGTAGAAGCTCAACTCTGATTATAGGTATGTATACGTTTACAAACAAATGCCAACCTTGTTATTGATACATTTTTTTCGTTCAGCATTTTTAATGAAGTATAAAGATATGATGTTAAAAGATGCTTTTAATTTGGTACGATCTAAACGATGGTTTATACGCCCAAACACAGGGTTTTTTCAACAACTCGTAGGTAAGTTTTAACTTTTACAACTGATTAATAGATACAAAATTGACAACATTGTTTTACTATTTTATCGTTTTTGCAAACTAAAGATTACGAGCACAAACTGTATGATATAAATACAGTCAAAATGGTTTATTCTGAAGCAGCTGGAACTCATGTTCCTGATTTTATTCTTCAAGACAGCTCTAATTATAAATTTTTTTATTTATGCATTAAAAAATAAACAAAGTTATTTTTGTTAAAGCAAACATGTCCGATAACCTGGTTATTTTAAATTGTATTTATAAAATATAAAAGTTATAAATATAAATTTTGTTATATTGTTGTTTATTGTAAAGCACACATCAAAGTTTATATTTTTTATTAGTTTGTTAACTTGTTAACTTTTAGTTTTCAAACAAAATAATTTTTTTAGTTGCAATAAATTTATATTTTTAAACATCAGTGTTAATATCATTAAAAAGTGGTCGAGAAGTCATTAATTCCCATCCAATACTTGAATTGGTCAATGTTCTTGAGCGAAATTGAATTTCTTCTTCCTCTTCTTTTGCCCATTCATAATACTGTTGCATTTGAAAGTAATAGTTATTTGTACTATAAAAAATTAAACAATTGCTTAATATTTTCAATTCAAATTATAAACTTACGTTTTATGTATAAAAAACAAGAAAATGATGGCAATAATACATAAAATAAGTTGTTCAATATATTGAATATTTACTAAGAAGCTGGTTATGTCAAAATTAAAAGTATTTAAATTTAGGTTTTGGTTTATTAACTTAGTCGCACAATGGAACTCATCGGCAGCAGTACTTGTGCATTGAATATGACCATCACATCGATGCTCAGATGGAACACATGTCATATCAGTGTCAAAACACGGGAACTGTGTTTCAGAACAAATAATTTTAACTTTTGTGTTTATAAAATCAACTGGATGCTCTAAAGTTAATGTAAAACAACAAACTAAATAGATTAAAAATGTAATAAACATTGTTTAAAAATTTTTGATATTAGAATAATAATTTGATGCGTTTCTAAATTCAAATGATAAGGTTTAGCATTTAAATGTTGTTATTATTGTTAATGGTTTGGACAACACACATTGCGTTAAAAACGTCACAAAGCAATTTAATACAAAACTGCTTTTTATTAAACAATGTCTATTTTCGAGACAATTACCAAACATCCGAAACTAATTTTTATGTTTTTTCCGGAACAATAACATCCACAAGATGTTTTAAAACAATTGCTTGAAAATTATTGTTTTTAAATGACATATTCATCTATTTTTTATGAAGCTAATGTTTTTTGACATACATTTTTGCAAAATCAAAATAAATTTTAATAAATTTTAATATTGTTTTATTTATAATTATTTGACTGTGTGTATTTATTATGATCAAATTATCAATTTTTTAGAAACTTTTTACAATGAATTTTACTTTGCAAAGTGTTTTGTGCACAAACAAACATTTAAAAAAATTTAAAATTTATTTAAGTATTTTGAATTTGGTTTTCGTAAATTGATCTAAATCTGATCAATTTTACATTTTAAAAAAAACTTTACACGTTCAACTCAAGCATAGTTGAACTTACTAAAAATATAATGTAGACGACTGTGCATAAAACGCCTGTTTGAAGAGAAAGTCGCCAATTGGAAACTTTGAAAATTATCAACATTGCACCAATGGTAAGAAGAAGTGTCACTGAGGTCAACGGCAGTGCAGTGCTTTGAATTGGAATGGAAGCAGCAGCTAAAGTTGCAAAGCCTACGCCGTTTCGAACAATCATCACAAAGGTTTTCAGAAGCCAAGGCAGACCAAGGCAAAAGAGAATGTCAAAAATGTTGGAGCCAATCGAATTACAGATGGCCATATCTGCCAGGCCAGCTTTCTTCACAATCAAGTATGAGCTGATCAGCTCAGGAATGCTGGTGCCAGCGGCCAAAATAGTGATTCCCGACACAGTGTCAGGTATGCCCAGGGAGAATCCTAAATCAGAATGCATTTTGTTAATTAAAGTGCATCGCAGTAAAGTGTGCAGGTGCAGGCTACTTACCGACTAAAGTAACCATCCAGACGATGAGGTACGTCAGGAGAGCAATCCACATGATTGAGCTGAGAAAGGTGAAGACAAAGCAGAAACGTGAAGGTTTTGGCAGTGTCATGCAGAAGAGCACCGTAAATGGAAAGAGGAGAATTCGGATGATGGCATTGTCGGTCCAATCGGCGCCCTCACCATTTGGTTGAAACTCCAGCAGCAGCGGCTCATCAGAAGCATCCCCATGACGATGAGGGGAATGAGTGCCAGGTCTGCCCGTCGGCCGCCGGTCAGCAGTCAACAGATGATGATTACCCTCGACGTCGTACGCTCTTTTGCCTCGTTTGGTCGTGGACAGTGCCTGGTGAATGGCCTCGTAGTCCAGATCCGGCTCAGGAGATGGCGTCCCGTTGGAGGAGGAGGATGGCGAAACGGAATGAATCTCCTTGAACTTGCCATTCGACGAGGGTGTTAGTTGAATTTTGGAGTAGTCCAGCGGCACCACTAGTTCAGCGTTCGGTGCCGAGGGAATGATCGACAGCTGCTGATCGACAGTCACAGGCACTGCTGGCACCGCTAAGACGGCAGGCTGACTTCGAGATCGGTGGTTCGGCTTAGAGTGAGCTCGGTGGAGGTGCTGGTGGTGCTGGTGGTGATTGTGCTGGTGCTGGTGACTGTGCTGGGTCTGACCAGTGGCCTGGTACGCAGGTGGCGGTGAGATTCGAGAGTGATCAGTCTGCTTGAGGAGAAGTGGCTGACTTTCAAATGGCATCTCCGTTTCGGAGTTGGAAAAGTCAATGGACAACGTCCGACAGCAGCACTTCTTTGCCTTGCACTGCTTTTGACCACCCTTCAGCTCGTTAATTGAACTGGCTGAGCCGCTCAGCGAATGATGAGTGTACTTTTTGGAGTCCTTTTGAACCAGATTGGCTATTTGAGCATTGAAGTACATGATAATGATGTAAACGGCGTACAGGCAGAGAAGTATGATAGATTCAATCCTGTTAACGAAAAGAATGAGAAAAAGAGTTTGGCTCAACTATGATTAAAAACTCATTAAGAAAAAAACTGACCAGTCCACTTGGTTGTCCTTAATGCAAAGAATCAGTGTGATAATAGAAAGAACGTAAAAGAGCGTATCACGAACAATGGGAAAAGAGGTGATCTTTGGCATCACTTTGAGATTATAGTAGGCGGCGAAACTGCAGGCACCAGGAATGGCAATCAAGTTAAACACAGCAGAACCGACAATAGTGCCAACACCAATGTCATTGTCGGAAACAAAAACGCCAATGATTGAGGTGAACAATTCTGGAGCAGATGTACTGAATAAAAAACAAAATAACAATGTTACAAAAGTGCCTAACACTGTAATAAAAAAACAAAAATACAACAAGTCATCTTTGTCCGCTTTTGTAACAGTTTCAAAATAATAAAAATCAAACAAATCAATCAATCTTACCCGATTGCCATAAAAGTTGCTCCAGTTATGTGTGCGGGAATGTTTAGAGCTGTAGTAAACAACAAAATAAACAGAAAAAATTAGTTGATATAAAAAGTTAACTTTTATGGCAAAACTATTGTGTTAGTACCGTCGGAAATGTACTCCAGTGACTTCAGAAAATAGTTATCACAGATGACAGCCAAAGCTAAGGAAAGGTAGGCAAAAATTGCAATATGCACAACAAAACCTCCTTTTCGGCGAACCTGTAAATAAAATTTTGTAAATCACAATTGAAACACAATTTTACTTTATAGTTTTGTAGTTAAATAAAAAAATTAAACTACAGTTTTTAAATAAAGTTTAAAATTAAATTTATTAAAAAGTAATTTTTAAATTATTGTCAAAATATAAAAATTTATTTAATTATCTTGTCATGTCTGACACTATGTACTTGAAACAATGCTAAACACTAGTTGTCTAGCAATCAATTGTTTACTGACTTAAAGCAACCGCTCGTTTAATTAATGCTACCAAGTGTCTGATAAGAAAAACGGTAATGGAGACAAATTAGCCTGCCGCTGAAATCGATGCACCATTACCAGCAGCCGATCATACGGTTCATCGCTTTTACTTTGATTGAGCTCATCTTTTGCAAGAAAAATACAATGATAGATGGCTAAGCAAACAGAGGAAAATGAGTGGGAAAAATAATGAGAACTCGAATTGCTTTGTTTTAGTTGTTCATTGCACTCTCTTTCTTTTTCTTTCTATCTCTTCTCAAACACATTTAAACATATTTGTTTTTATTTTTTGTCAATAAAAATAATGTTTTGTTTTTGCTTTTAGCACTGTCAAACAGTAAACCTCAATAGCAAGTATTAAAAGCAACCACGTGTATGAACTTGTCAATCAAAATGTATTGATTGCTTTGAAACTAAACTTGTGTCACTCTAAACAGTGTAATTTTGTTGACAGTAGCTATTTACTTTGGTGTTTGCTTTGAATCTAACCATTGCAAATAAAACCTAAACTTGACAAAATACCATATAAAAAAGCTTACCCTATCGCTCATGAAATCAGGCGGAAACTCATTAATTGCAGATACCGCTCGGTAAGGCTTGTTGATAGTCAAATTGTCGGCTAGATGATCACTGAAAGTGATGCCTACAGCGGGTGCTGAATAGCTGCCAAGCAAAGTTTGGGCTGCTGCCTCGACCATTTCCACATTTCGCTTCTTCTTATCGGCAATGTCCTTTTCAATAAAGGCAATGAGTTTTTCTAAGTTGGCGACTGCTGAAGCGTTCACTTCACTTGAGTTTTCCAAGGAAACAGAAAGTGTACTGGGCTCAGTTTTAAGGTGCTCAATCGCCTGCTCATCATAGTAATCGGCAGACTGATTGAGGACAATATTTCGCATTAGCTGGTCAGTTGATGATTGAACTGCGACCACAGGAGGAACGAAGATGGCTGAACCAATCAGACAGAATATTGAAAAAAATGGCAAAATGTTGATCCAACTTAAATTTGTCTCAATCACGCAAGAACATCCATTTTGTTTCATGATGCTTAAGTGTTTTTGTGTGTCCAATCTATAATAATTAAAGCAAAATAATAAGATAAAAGCATTAAATATGCTAATATGCAAAAGTTAAATCAATCAAATTAGCAAACAAATCAAATTTTTTTATATTTTTGCACAAAGTTAAATAAAACTGTATAAATGTTTAATGTTTGATTAAAATTAAAATAAATAGAAAAAATAATTATAATAAAACACAATTTTGCTAAAAATTTTTGCTATAATTTTTAACATAAAAATAAATTTTAACAAATTGTGTACCAAAATAAAATGTAATCCTATTATATAAAAAATAATTAAATGCAAATTTTTTAACAACTTTGAACTTGCTTTATCATTTTTCCCTTGATAGTGGCTGTCATAAAAACATTTCATCTTGTCAAAATGAATTTGATAATCAGGCTACTTACAAAATAAAAAATGCAAAAAAATTTTTTAGTTAACTGATTTTAAAAATTTATCGTTTTATTAAATTAAAAATATAGTATTTTAAACATTTTGCTTTTAGTTTTACATTGCACATATAAAAAAGTATAAACAAGTATTCTGAAATACGAGATAATCAAAAACAAAAAAAGTATTGACTTCAAGCAGTTATTTTTTTAGTAAATCTATTTTATAATAGATATATTATCGATCGAATTGCAAAGTAATAAGAAACAGCAAAAACAATAAACTATAGAACTTGACTTGTATGAATTGAAAAAAAACTATAAAAAATTTAATAAATAATTGGAAATTTAATACTAAATAAATGACCCACATTGAAAATAAGAATGCTTAAATTTATCACAAAATCGCAAAAACAATTTTGGATAAAATTACTTACACTACAGTTTTTTTCTGTGTACACTTTTTCATTTTTGTAGACTTTATGGATGTTAAAAGATTCAGTTTTTGCTGTCAATGACAAAACCAAATATTTTTGGCTCTTGTCGTCGTAGCAACTGAAGTATGATGTCAGCTGTTGGATTGTTTAACTTTTCTTAATTGAACTTGTTTGCCAACAAGTAACTGAAGATGTTGTTAAAAAACATTATTTGGACTTCAAAATAAATTAAACGAGAAATACAACAAGACGGTTGACAACAAAAACATTTGTTAACTTTTCAAGCGTGTCTAAAGTCAATGATCTCACTCGTTCAATTGGTCAAAACATGTGGTTTTTGTGGGGCGATCTGATCAGTTTCAAGTTGCACTTGTCAGAGGCTGTGAAGCTCAAAGGAAGGGAACGTTGACAGGTTGAGGGGAGGCGTGAAGATGGGCACGGAGTAAAGGATACACATGCACACCACAATGATAGCACTAATCGACGATTGTATCGACGAAAAGTGGCTAGATAAAAGTGCAACTTTTAGATTAGCAGCAGCATCATCAGCAACAGCAGAAGCAGCTGACAACTTTTCCTACTGACTTTTTTCATCTATTACTTTTCTCACGTTTGCCTAAATGCCCATTTTCATCTTATCAGCTGCAAAGTGATCAATGAAGTAAGCGGGGGAAATCTCCCGTCCACACAACTGAAAAACCGCTTTGCCGCTAATTGACAGCTAGTTTGATTTGGCTCTGATCACCCCTCAACTTGATCAGCCGCTGATCACTGGTGGTGAGTGTGGGACCGAGTTTTGAAAACCAAAACCACAGGGAGTCGTCGGCTTGCAAAAGTGAGCCTACAGGCAAACAGTGGACAGGCAAACAACGGGGTGAAATTGAAGATGCAGTTGGCAAGTTGAGCCGCTCAAGTTGACATAAACGAAAACTTTAGTCGATAAGAATAAGATAGGAATGATGTCTCAGGCGTTTATTGATGATCACAAACACAAAAATGTCTGTGACCAGTAGAAAAAAACCAGCAAACAGATCACTGATGAATGCCAAATGTACAGATCATATGTCAGATTAGGAAAATAGCAAACGAAAATAAAAAAATAAACAGATTTCTCAAGTTCAAATGAACTTACAGCAATGTTTTTATGTTTCAGCAACTCAAGGCAAATGCTTTTATGTTTAACTTGAAAAAACTGCGAAATATTTAGTTGTAAAAAAAACTACAACGTCAATAAGTAAAACTTTTTTAAATATTAACAAATGAGAGTAACATAATAACAAAAAACTCATCGCACTTAAGTGATAGGGAAATTGCACTTAAAGTTTAGAGAACAGGATTTAATGGGATCTCAGTTAATGACAATTTTAAATTTCAACAACAATTAAATTAAAGTAAGTGAAAATAATGTTAAACTTTTTTTTTACAAATGTTTAATTTAGTTTGCAACGTTAAAGAATATAAATAAAAACTTTGCTCAAAAATGTTTTTACATTTTAATAATGCTTTTTTAAAAAATTTAAAATAGGTTTATTGTTTTTGACTATGCCATACGCATTAGCTAAAATGCAAACAAACCGAAATGACGTCAATGCGCTTTTGAGTTAAGTTTAACCCAAATAAATTAAGCAATTGGTTTAAAAATAAAACTATTTATTTAAATTTTTATCATTTTGTCTTAATACGCTAATGATTGTTTAAATAGCAATCACTCATTTTACAAACATCCATTAACAGATTGCACTTAGATTCAATTAACGGGTTTTAGTTTGATTTTTTGTTGTTTTTGAAACAGCAACTCATTTGCAGCAACTGTAGTTTAAACGTGATTAATTGCAAAAGTGTACCACTTAGCTATCTTAATTAGCCAGTTTCTGCCTTATATAAAAGTTTTCATCTTCCTGTTGCTGATTTCTGCTTTTTTACTTATAATTGCATTAATTTATGCGCAATCATTTAGTAGGGTATGCGCTTAAGTGCGAACACAATGAGGTGCATTTTTGCTGGTGGTTTAGCACTACTGGCGATTAGATACACATAAGATGCACCGTTTTAGTGATTGCAGAAAAAAAGCAAGTGTACAGCGTCAAACTGATGAGCACCCACAGATTAGGTGTTGTTTTGTTACTGTTGTCTTGATACACACCAAGCACAATGTTTGTTTCTTTTTTAACTTAAAACTCAGAGATAATGTTTTTTACTTTTTTGAGAAGATTGCATGTTAAATTGTTAAACAAATTAAATACTATAAAAGTGTGATATTGTTAAAAAATTTAATATAAAAAATTGCAAAAATATTTTTTTGTTTAGGGCTCTACAAATTAATTTTAAGTTGTGGTTCTACAAGTAAAGTTAAAACTAAAAAACTGGTATTTTTTAAAACTTTTAAATTTAAACAATATTTAATACTAAAACTGTTTGTTGTCATTCAATGTAACACTTTTAAATTTAAATTTTTTAAATTGCGTCAATAAAAATATATTTTTTTTGCGTTAATGTTTGTTTAGTTTGTAAAAATCATTTTAATGCTCAGTCACGTTAGTACGCTGGACAAAAGAGTTGACTTGTGTTTTGTTTGTTTGTAATTTTTTTTGCAAACGCATTTGTTTTATTTTAAATCGATAACTGCCAAATAACAATGATAATCGCAAAATGAATCGGGCGTACGCCAATTTTTTGAAATTTTGTAGCGGATTGTTGGTTTAAAATGGTCGTTTTATGTTTTTAAAAACACAGATTTTACATTAGTTTTGTTTATTAAAATAAACAAAACGATTTTTTCAAATTAAAAAAACCGATAACTAGCATTAATTGAACTTTTATTGATCAATAAACTTTTAGATATAAGTTTCTATAAATTTAATGATTAAAAAACAAGGTTTTTTGCTAATAAAACCATTTGTTTTTAAATACCATTTAAAAAAGTGTTTTGCCACAATAAACTTTAGGTGTAATCAACCATTAAAAAAATTGTTAGTTTTTTAACATAAAAATGGTATTACTGACAACTAAACAAAACACTTTTAATTTAAATGTAAATACATGTCCAATGTAAAAAAGCAATTTTAGTGTTTAGTAAAAACATTTAAATAGATAGTGTGCTAAAACGGTTGGACAACATAAATTACGAAAACCTCAATAACATAAAATAAATCGAAATTTGGTTTTTAGTGCAACAATATACCGTTTTAGAATACTAACGACATTTATCAACTGCTACTTTATGTTCTTAAATAAGTGGTCACAAAAATTGTCACAATGGCAAAAAACAAAAACTGTTTATTTTAAATTTTAAAAAATTTTTAAGTTTAATATTGTCAAAAAATTAATTTTTTTATTTAAAAGTTTTGATTTTAATTGGGTTAATGAAAATGGCCTAAAAAAATAAAAACAAAAATTTTTTAAAAATAGAATAATAAAAAATAAAAATTTGTTTTAAAGTAAAATAAAATATTGTGATAACTAATAACTAAAAATAAAGGACAATTGTTTTAAACCAAATTTTTAGGCAAATAACTAAATGAAAAATTGCGCCCATAAAAAGTAAAGTAATGATAAATTTGCCTGTTGGGGCTAGCATGGGTGATAAACTATAAAAGCAACCGGCTTCAGGGGATTTGATATGCGTTTGTGTTTTAAACTTTTGTCTTTAATGAAAGTTGATTTTATAAAAAATAAAAATGAATGAAAATGATAAATGATGTAAATTGAGAATAGTTTTAAATAAAAGTTGTTTTTAAACGACAAAATACCGCAATCAAAATTTTTAACTTAAGTTAAAAAGCCATTTTTAAAACATAAATTTTTCAATTTTTGCTAGCGAATTTTTGTTTAATTTTAACTGAATGAATGATAAATGACATAAATAGAAACAGACACAATACAATGTAGCCAACAACAATTAAATTTATTAAAAATTAAAAAATTTAAACTTTTTACAAAAAAATTGTTAGTTTGACATATCTAAACTTGTTTTTTAATTTTTTTGTTTACGTATTTGCAGCAAAAAAAATTTTAATGCGACACTTATTTTTTCTAAATACTAAATGTAACAAGTACTCAGCTGTTCGCTTTTTAGATAAAAAAAACTGTTACAAAAAAACCGTTAAAAGTTTGCAAGAATGATGCTTAAACCACTGTTTTTAGGATGTAAAAAACATTAAAAGCTTCAGTAATTTTAGTCATAAAAAATTACGCATCAAAAAGTTTTAATTTGCGGTCAAACAAAACCGTACAAAGTAACAAGATGCAATAAAAATATGACTAAAATGTCATTAACAAAAAACAAATAATTACAGAGAACAATGTGTGGATAAACTAAACAAAATTGCAACTAAAAATATTTTTTGAATTTTTTGTATCTAATTTTGTATGTTGTTTTGTTTATAACTTATAACAACAGTTGTTATTATTTATAATTAATTTTGTTTAAGTTGTCAATATTAAAAAATTAACTTGCATTTGACAAGTTAATTAAAGCACTAAATCAACTTGTTAAACAACTAAAAATTTTTTATTTTAACATTTTTCTATGCAATCTAATTCCTGATTAACAAAACCAACAACAAAAAACAAGCAAAATCGATAAAAAGAGAAGTTCGAAAATTGTAAGTTCATAATAGGCGCTAGGAGATTAATAAATGATAGTTCCCAAACTGTAATAAAATCAGTGTGTCAAGACAATTGCAATTTATATAAACAAAATCAATTTGCAACAACAGTCACAAGCAAAAAATGCAACCAGTTGACAAAGTGTGATATCATTTATTAAAAAACAAGGTTTTTTTGAAATGTACACATTTTTTAAGAAAATAAAAACTCGATTTAGTAAAAACTTAGTTTCCGTTTTTAACTGGACACTTTATTTTTAGTAGTGATTGATAATGCTAGTCTCGTCTGGATAGCCAATTTGCCAATAAACCTTCTTTAATTGTAGTACCACAACTTAATTTACTTGCTTTGTTGTTTGCCTGTTCTGTAATTTAATTAATTTACTCTGCAAACTATCATATCTCATATTGTCAGTTTTTTGCATCACTGCGCAAACCAAGCATACAAAAAAATAATTTGATACGCTTTTTATTTATTGTTGCTTAAAATTATGTTTTTTACTATTTTTTAATAATGTTTGTACTGAGTTTTGAAAAAACAAGCATATTTAATTGTTATATGTAGTTTGATTGTTTGTTGTTTAGTTTTTTGCATGAACAAACTTTAAAAAAATATTTTGTTTAATGTTTTGATACACAAACAACAGTTTTTTTTAATCTTAAAACTTTTTTAATACAACGTGAGTTTTCTTAAAAATTGTTAAATTTTATTTGTGTACTCATCACTCCATTAAATAAGTGTATGAAAAAGGTTGTTTAAAAAACAAACACATCAGTTGTCAAACTAAAAAATTCATAATACAAACAAAATTTTCAGCTTAATCACTTACAAAATATAGCAAAATTTTGTTGACAAGTATCAGTTTTGCGTTTTAAAAAAATTTAATTGTTTTTTGTAAAAAAATGCAAAACTATTTAATTAAATAAATAAAATTTTTTTATTTTAAAGATAAAACATTTTTTAAAACACTAAACTGATTGCATATAAATTTACTATATTGGCACCACACTAAATTTAATAAACGGTAACTTATTAAGTTTGTTTTAGGTTAACATTTTGAAAACAATTTAAATTTTACTGACAAATTAAACATAGCAATTTTAATTTTTGTCATTTATTAAAAATTTTTAAATTTTAAAAACTTTTTAAAAAAATAAGTTTAAAACTGTTTCAGATGTTTTTTTAAATTTTTTTAAATTGGCAACACTAAACATTTGTTTGTTTGCACAAAACAATTTGTTTTACTAAATTAAACAAAACAAAAACAAAAAAAGCAAAAAGGTGTGTTAAATTTAACAAAAACTGAACATTGCATTTTAAGTATTTTAGTTTTTAATTATTTTACATACATATTTTGCTCATTTTTTGCATATTTATTTTTCACGTTTTATCTGTGATTCACTTTTATAAAAACACTAAGTCAACCAGGATTGAATGGGATAAAACAATAAAAAAATAAAAGATGATTGAACATGATTGAAGACAAATAAACAAAAAATGAAATACAAATAGTTTAGACATACAATAAGACAATGAAACCACTTGACCACAATGATGAAGTGCCCTAAAAACATTGCAATAAAAAAATGCCACCAGTTGAATTGTGGTATAAACGTGAACAAAATAACAAAAAAATATTATAAAATGAAAAATAAACATTAAATTATTACACAATTAAAAATTTTTTTTATACGAAAAGTAATAATAGCTCAAATGTTGACTTTGCTGCTATGCATTATTAAAATTATATTTTAAAAATAAAAACTAGTTCAATTAAAACATTCATACATTTAAAAATATTTATCAGAGGCAGTGAAATTATTAGTTACCAAATATAGGTTTTAAAAAGGGCTCAATAGCAACATAGTCATTTTTTAATGTTTTAATTTAGAGTTTGTTTAACAATTTTAAAAAAATCATTTTTTAGATCAGATTGTAAAAAAATCAATTTTTTTAAGATTGTTTTGTGTCTAATTCAATTGTTAAACAATTTTTTTAAATTTTAAAAATGATTTTTGTGTGCAAATTATTGCTTATAGCAACAAATTATTGCTGTTAGTTAGTTCACATGAAGTTCACATGCAGTTCATATGTCAAAAAAACAAAACTTGTCTGAAACACATTTCAAATAATAATAAATTTTTAACTTGTTTTAACAAAAACGTTTAATCTAATCTGACATCTTGATTTTTAACATATTACAATTTTTTAAATGCATAATATTATTTTCTTTGTGGCTTCAATTTAAATGAAAAAAACACTTTTTGTGTTTTTCAATATTTATTCACTATTTTTTTACATTTAAAAATTTAAAAAAATTGTTGCACAAAATACTTGACTTAATAATGATAAAAATTTAAAAAGAAAAACATCAAATGTTTGAATCATCAAAAAAATACTGTTTTGTAAATCAGTCCATAAGAATTGATTTGTTTATTATTGAGAGTTTATTACTTTTTGTTTAGTTATTTTTGTATTTTTGTTTGTGTTAAATAAACTGTTTTTAATTTTACAATTATAATTTTTAGAATGTTTTTATCATTTTGTGTGTTTAAATTTTGTTTAAAATTTAGTTTAACGTTTTTAAAAATTTATAAATTACAAAAACTCCTAATAGGTTTTTTAAAATTGAATAATGAAATTTAAAACTAACACTTTGTTATTGAAATATTTTAAATACTAAACATTTAAATTACCATTTTAAAATTTAAATCTTTTTTACGTTTTATGGTTTTTAAAAAACTTTTTTAATATTTTTAAAACTATATTGTTTTTAAATTCTAGTTAAGTGGTTGTCGTCAAAAATTTTTTTAAATTTTAGTAAAAAAAATAAAAATTGTACGCAAGCAATGTATTACAAAAAAGTTTCGTTTTTATTTTGATAAAAAAATCATTGCTTTGTTGTTCCATATGGCACTGGCATATCAAGTGCTAACGACAAACAATTCGCACAGTTATCAAATTCAATTGGCCAGCAAGTAAAGCAAAACTCAATTTACAGTCTCATAACCCTATTGACTTTATCACTCAATAAACTGTCAACTTTTAAACTTTATAAATTTATTTTTTACAATTATTGTAAATCACTGCACAGTTTCCTATGTACAAAATTGCCATGTTTGCAAAATATTTAACTTGATTTTTAATTTTAATTAAAAAATTTATTTATTGTTTTAAAAAAATTAAAAGTTATTGGTAGCAAATCTAGAAACCAACAAGTTTTCAGTACAAACTTAAATAAAAAATCAAATTTATACAAAGAATTTGAGTTAAAATATTCAGTAAAATTATTAATACTTTTGTTAATAAACTAATTAATATAAAAATAGTTATTTCTAAATACAATATATATTTGGTTTATACTTTAGTTATCATTGAATATTGAAAAATAAAACATGTTAGAAGGAACAACCGTATATGAATAGTTGTCGTACATGACGAATGAAAATGCAACTCTCAATGCACGTTCATCACTGTCCGCTGACAATTGTGAGATGGTCAAGTAATTATTTAGATAAAAGCTTTTTCCGTTGAGATTTGTTTTTAGTGAAAAACATTGCAAAACAATTTTGAGGTTGTTGTTTAAAACAGACATAAAGGAAATGAAACTATATAAAAACAATTTTACAGGAAATTAAGCTACTTTAGAAAATATTAAATTGTTACATACTTACAATTTCACAAATTGAAAATCAATTGGTTTGTAAACATTTGTACAAATTCAGCACGTATTGCTCCATTTCATTAAAATAAAGTCATATTTACTAACAAAAACTCCAAACATTTTTTTATTTTTGCAATAATTTGCAGGCCGCTACTTTATTTAAAACTTTAAATACAAACTGCACTTTATAAAATTAGTTTGGTTTAGTTACAAGTTGGTCTCTGCTTGTGTTATACATTTAAATTAAACTTACTTTTTTTACTTTTACTTTAAAAAAACAATTTGTTTATTTTAAATAAGTAAAAGTTTTTGTAGTAAATTAAGGTTTGTTGTTTTATTTAAAAATTAAAAAATAGCTTAAAACTTAACTTAATATAAATTTGCAAATAAAATTAAAATTCAATCATTGAATTTTTAAATTTGGAAAAGTTATTTTAAATGCATTTAAGAACAAGTTTAAAAAATGCATTAAGTTGCAAATTTTTTTAATGTTTAATTTGCATCTCAATTTAAAACACATTTACTAACTTTTTTGACTTTAAAAATTTATCAAAAAAGTTTTTATTTCATGTCAACTTGGCAAAGTTTTAAATTAGTTTTAAAATTGTAGTGCACAAGTTGATTAGAATAAAAATGTTTTATATTATTTATTAAAAACTTTTTTAACTTTTGTCATACCTATACTATCTAAAAAAATAAATAGTTCACAAACTTAAATCGCAATACTCTGGTACTTAATACTAAAATACAAATAAATAAATAACAAAAAGTTAATTTTAAATTCAAAAAAATCAAATAAATTAAAAAGTGATTTTGAGTTGAACTAAACGGTATTTAATTTGCATCATTTTTAATGTAAACAAATTTTTAACTATTTAAACTTTTTTATATTATTTTATGCAGTAGTCCGTTTTTTCGATGAATAAATGGATTATCTACGTATGCAACTGTGTGAAAAAAACAAATCATTTTAGTTTGTTACAGTATAATATTTGCTTTTTTTATTTTTATTTTGGATGTTTAGTGTGAGTGTTAATTAACCTAAAAATAATGATCCTAGTGACAACTTCTAATTACAACAAAACACCAAAATAACTAGTTAATGTTTTACAATTTTGCCTAATTTAACTTGTTTCAAAAAATGACTTTTATTTGTTGTGTTGTGTTTATTGTTTAAAATAAAAACAGATTTTTTAAATAAAACTAAATTTAAAGTTTTTATTTAAAACAAGTTAAAACAAAATTAATTAAAAGAATAACGTTTTTAAATTTAAAAAAATATTAGTTTTAATTTATGTTGCATAAACAATACACAAACGTTCAAAATAATTTTAAAATTGTTACTGTTTGTTTTGTCTGTTGATCATTACTGTATTGGGCATTAAACAATAAAAACAGTTACAGTTTTAAAAGGTGCATGCGGGAAGTAAATGAATAACAAAACCAATGAACTGCAGACGACAAAAGAGGAGCAGAGTCAAAAGTGATGAGACGCAAAAACTAACCATGCGACCGCCCGTGGATGCTAACACTGTATCTGAAAAAACAGTATAAATAGCAGACGATGTTGTTGTTAAACGTTTATTCGAATGCAGCACTGAAAAAAATCGACATTTATTGGGTTTTTTATACAAAAGGGATTTTAATAAGCATTTCTATAGTGTTGTTGCTTTTAAAAAAGCTATAACGCAACTCACCTGTTGTTAAATCAATGTTTTTGTTCCTACAACTTGTAAAATGTTTTTAAATTAATGAAATTTTGATTGCTCAAAAAGTCAATAATTTAATAAAACAACTTGATGATTGTTAAAAAAATTAAAAGTTTGCTCACGTAAATCAAATTTTTTAATTTTTTATATTGTTTTTCATTAAAATACAGTAAAACAAAAATTATAATATTAAATTTTGTGAAAACCAGTTAACTATATTTGGTCGGTAACTCAATGATAATGTAGTATACAGTTTTTTATCATTATGTTTTTTGTTTTAATAAATAAACAACATTTTTAACTTTAAAATTAAACAAAAAAATAATTTTTTTAAATATTTTTTGCAAAAATATGTATTTTTGTTGCAACAAACAGGTTTGTGAAAAAGTAAACAAAGTATTTAAAAAAAATTTAAATCTTAAAACATTTAGTCATAAAATAATAAACAAAAATACTGATATGAGTAAAATTTGTCTAGTTTAGCTAATGTTAAGTTTACTAGTTTATTTTTAAAACTTAATTTTAAGTTGTTTAGTTAAGCATTTAAATAATTAATCAAACATTTTTTAATGTGTTTTTAGATTTTAGCATAAAAGTTAGCCCATAATCAATTATTAAATTCTGTTTCTACCTTCAATTATTTATTTAATCAAAAAATTATTTTAAAAGTGTTAAGTATCACATATCAGGATTGTTACAAAATAAAAAACAAAAAAATTTGCAATAAATTAAAACTTTTTAAAACGTTCGGTAAATTTATGAATAAACTTACAATAATAACTTGTTACATTACGATTTTAAATTTTACATATGTTTTCACAAAAAAGGCAATATTTTAAATAAAATGTATGAAGAATCAAGCATAAATCATCATTGAAAAATAAAAAATGGGTTCCAGTTACGGAAAACACACATGGTTTCACCAAACAGTAGGCGTACTCAGTTTTGTAAGTATAATGTTTTTTGAGTGAATTTAAAATTTTTTAATTAGTATAATTTAGTAAAATTTGAAAAGTTTATATAAGTATTACTAGTTTTATAAATAAATAAAAAATAATTTTTTAAAGATTTTTTACAAATAATTTACTGAACGTATTTTACATTAAAAGTTTAAACAAAATTGCATCAATAAGTTTTGCCCTACTAGCAAGAAAAGTTTTTATAACTTTCACAGTTAAAACTTTTGTTTTATTAATAAATAACATTTAACATGTTTGTTTGAAAAAAATGCATAGTTTTGGGACATAAAAGTTACTAAACAGTTACATTTTAAATCAGATACAGTTGTTTTAAATGAAAACTTCTTTTTTAGCTTTTAATAGCACTGTCGTACGCTTTGTTGCACTCTAAACAAATTGCCTGCACAACTCCTCTTTTGCCTCGTGAAGAACTTTTCAATTGGGTAGAAAGATCAATGACAGGCATTGAGCTGTCTGTTGATTCGTTGCGAGCCCGCAATCAAACTGAAATGGCCAATGAAATGGCTGACTACGTGGTACACTATTATGACCTGGTCGCCTACTTTCACTGGATAGTTCTTGGATGGTGTGGCGCCATTTTGCTACTCAGTTGGATTAACATCATCCCTAAGCAAGAAGACGCCAAGGTGTTTACAATTCTTACGGTAAGTTTAACATTCTCATACAGTGCAATTATTAACAGGACAAAAGATTTTGGCATTCACTGATGCATTTAATAAAAACGCCGGTACTTTCAATTTGACAAATTTATTTATTCTTAGACATTAAACTAGATGCCAGAAAATCCCGTTTATAATTTTTTGTATTAGTTATCTTTTTATTGTTTTGATAAAAAAGCTATAAACTAAAGTTAATTTTTTTAAACATTTAAAACTTTTACAAGTTTTGAGCAAAAAATCAAAATAATTTGTTAAACGCAATAAAAAAATTAAACATTGTTTTAAAAAGTTTGTGATTTTTAAAAAACCTAATAAATTTAACATTATTTTTAGACAATTTTTATCATGGGCATTATGGCGTTGTTTACGCTTTACACAGCATACATCGCATTTGAAAAACCGTGCAAAGAAACTTCATCTTTAAAATCAGGTTCATCTGTTTTCATTCGACTGTACCATCAATTTCATGAACAATTGTCTGCTTTAGCTGCTAAACTTCACCAATCTAACAGTACAAAACCACAATGGTTAGTAAAATAAAACGGTTTGTGACAAAAATTTAATTTTTGTTTTGCAGTCCATCAAAATGGCTACTGCCTGAACGACATTTTAAATTGGAATTTCGCGCACTCAAAGACAAAAGACCAGTAAATGTTTACGAAGACGAAGATGACACTATGATCTATGTTACATTAATCAATGCTACAGTTGGTTTTGTCTTACTTTGCTCAAATTTTTTATTTTTCTTTGATTCAAGACAACATATGATCGAGTGGAGAAATTAAAATTCATAAAAATTGACATTTTTAAAAATATTTAAAATTTTTTATTTTTGTTTTTTATGATTTTGATGTTTTTAAAGTGTAAAAGTTTTTATTTTTTGTTTTGTTTGAAAATCAATTTCATATTTGCTGCAAAATCAAAATTTTTTATTTGTAATTGATAAATAATCTAAAATGATTTTAATATACATATTAAAACAATTACTTTTGTAACTAAACCAAAGTAAAGAACATTTTTTACAAACGTCAATTTTAGTGTTATTTTTCTAATGCAAAAAGCGTTTGACACTCATGTTATTAAAAATTGCAAAAATGTTGTTAAATATAAAATGCAAAAGTTTAAATTAATGCAACTGGTTTTTAAACTTGTTGCATTAAATTCGTCGTCATTGAAAAAAATATAGGTTTTAGGCAAACATAACAGCAAATATTTTTTACATCAATTGCCCAGTGGAGTTTAATTGTGCAATTTAAACATTAACTCAACATATATTCTCAATATCAATTGGCAAATACAAAATATCAATTATAAAAAAATATGAAAAATGCAATAACACAAGTTAAAAACTGATCAATCGGTACTTAAAAATGCCATCTTTGTACGCAACCAACACAAATATGAAATTTGGCGTTATTCCTCTGTTCCCGTAGCACTGTTTCAGACGTTTTTGAATTGACTCCCACATTTCACTGATGGTTTTGTTGATGATGTCCGAGTCCCGTTTGTTTCGAGTGAGCAGATCTTTGAAACGCGAGAAAAAGTAGTTTTTCAAGTTCTCCAAAACGTTGTTAGCTTCAGCGGCAGACAGCGCCCCGCCTGAGCTGCTGGTCTCAAAGAGCGTCGAAGCGCTGTGCACCTGTTGGAGGAAGTCGGCGAGCAAGTCCGAGTCGACGATGTCGGCCAGTGCCTTGACGACGGCGTAGGACACGTCAATGGCGAGGACGCGTATGCCAGCGGAGCTCAGCGCCGGCAGCTTGCTCTGCACAAAGGACAGAATGGAGGTGGACAGACGGCGGCGGTCGGCGCTCTTGTTCGCACAGATGAAGTCAATGTCGAAGTTGCTGGCGCAGGAAGAGGCGGCGGCGGAGAAGAAGTTCGGATTGGCACTTGTGGGCGGCAGGTTGCCGGTGCTGCCGCCGCCGCCGTACAGTGGACTGCTCTGGTTAGGCGACGAGGGCAGGCCGCCAAAGGCAGCGGCGTTGCCGGCGCTGCCATAACTGCCCTGACCGGCGCCACCACCACCTCCTGCCGACTGGTTGGGCTTCACTGAAATGGAGGCCGAGCGGTGGGTCCTTGCGAAGGGCGTCTGCTCTCGGTCAGCGGTTGATTGCTCCTCCGAACCTCCCGACGGAACATTGTTTCCCGAGCTGCTGGGCGAGCCCTGCTGCTGCTCCGCAAGTTCTTCCGAGGTGATCCCCGAGGCAGCGGCGGCGGCGGCGGTGGCGGCTGCGGCCCACGTGCCGCTTTGGTTGGTAATGCTGCTTTCAGCCGCCGCCGGGTCCAGGCCGCAGGCGGTGAGCACGGCGGCGATGGTGGCCGACTCCGAGCTGCTCGCCGGGTGGACCTTCCACCGGTGGGCGCCCCCGCCGTCGAGGAGCACGTACTGCCCGCCGGAAGTGCGCAGCTTGGCCGCGGTGATGGGCTGGCCGTCGTAGCCGATGCCGTGCACGTACTCGCGCACGACAAAGTGATTGATGGTGGCGTGTCTGATGGCCGCATTCGAGTAGTGGTCAATGAGGAGAACGAGGCGAATCTGCAGACTGCAGGCGTACCGATTGACCATCTCCAGACGAGGCTCGTCTTCGGCGAAGCGGCTCAGCGTGGGCTTGCTCTCCCGCGGACCGAGCTCCGGCATGAGGATGACGCGAAGACCCCTGGAACGGAAGTGCTGCGCCAGGCGGCAGATGTTCTGCCCCGCGGAGCTGGGCACAATAAGCAGATCGATGAGGTTGGGCGTCTCCAGGTGGCCCAGTGGCTGCTGGTCAAAGGGGAAGAACTTTTGAAATTTGCTGTTGATCACCCCAAGAGAGGTTTCACTGGAGAGGGAGAGAAAACGGGACAGTTTGTCGATTGAAAAGGAAACGCCCAGTGCGTGTTTAGGCTGAAATGGTTTCTGCTCAAGTACGCCTTTTGAGGCTAAAACAAAAAACAAAAAACTGTTATTATGATAAAAAACAAAAAATGTGACAAAAAATGCATACCAGAAGATCGATCGGCAAAGTCAAGCGACAAATTAGCTAGAACGTTGTTGTCAGCATTACTTTCGCCCGGTGGTTTTTTCTCCCAAGTCGGCCAGAAGTCATTGTCGTTGTACTGGCTTTGTTCTTCAGTTGTTGTCGTTGGCGGTTTTTTCTGAGCAATGTCTTTCTCCGTCCTCTTGTACAGTGACTCGTAGCCGTTGATCATGCCGTCATAGCGGCCGCCTATCGCCACCACTGACACTATGCGAGACTGCTGCTCCAGCGTAGCGTGCAGAAGAATGTGGTTGTAGTAGAAGGTGGTGTGGGAGACAACGGAGAGGCCGAAGCGGAATTTGATTGCTTCCGGCGAAATGGGCATCTTGGCCGTGGCCGAACACCACAGTCGATGCATCGTTTCCATCTCAGCTATCAGCGGGTCTATTTGCGTGGTCATAAAGTGCTTCACCGCCTGAGACTTGTATGAAGAGCAGAGTTGCGTGTAAATGTGATTTTGCAGGTCATTAGGTGAGTTAGCAAAAACAGAGAGAATTCTGAGTAGGATTCCGTAAGATGCATTTGATTCGGGACTTTTGGCGAGTTCCATTTTTGCTGATAGGTTGAAGTCATGGAATGAGTTTTTTAGAATATTTTCCTGATTATCGGCCAGCAAAGTAAGTATTGTTTGATAGTCTTTGCTGTTAATTTGAAGGTGGTTGCAAATTGCTTGAAAAATTGACAAATTAGTCAAGTTGAACACCAACGTGTAATCGTCAAATGTAAATGCGTAGGACTGCGTAAAAGAATTTTGGTTAATTAAATGTCAGATGACTTATTACGCAAAAAGTTTTTGTCAAAAAAGCTACCTGATAAAGAGTTTTAAGTGGAAGTGGCAAAAAGAAACATAGAATTTGCGTTGAAAAGCTGAGAATTTCAACGTAGGGAATTATTGTTTCCTTTGAAAAAGCCCGAGGCCAGATGAGATCAAAAGAAGAGGTCCAAAACTCCTTTGGGTGGTATTGCCCTAGGTGTTGCTTGTAGAAGACTCGCTCCATGGTGCTTCGAGTGAGAAACTGCGCCGGATTGCCACTCAGGGCGAGATAACGGGCCAACTGCAGGCGAATATTGGTGGGAAGGGAGACGATGAAACCGTCAGAGTTGAGCAGTGGACAGGAGTCTACCGTTTCCTTAGCCGACTGGTAGAGCACTCCTTTGGGCAGGAGAAAGGGCATCGACTGCAGGTGCAGGGAGCCAAACTGTCGAGACAAAGTTTCAATGAGACGGCTTGCCAGGTTGAACTGGAAGAGTGAGGAGTAGAAACTTTCCGAGGATTCGTTGACGCCATTGAAATCAAACAGTGTCGTATCGAATACGGAGTAGTTTTTGGCAAATAGTGAGCGAATCATGAAGTGGTAGTGGGGAGATCCGGAATCGTCAATGATCGACTGAATTTGCATCTTTTTCTTCTGAGAAAGCAGTTCCAATTCAATCTGCAAACGATGATTATTTTTCAAATTACTAATTTTTGTACAAGTTACAACAACAGTTTCACTTACCAAATCATCGTCATTTCTCTTCTCATCAACTGCCACAACACCGAAAACGCCCTCCTTAAGCAGCCGGTCTGCACTGGGGCGGTTCTTTGGACAAACGTCCAGCAGTGACTTGAGAAGTTTAAGCTCCTTTTCAGTGACGTACTTGCCAATGTCGGCGGGAAATGAGGGCTCAAAGCCGGAGATCATTTTGGCGTAGGCGGCAGTGCTCATGTCCTGCGTCTTCTGCGGCTTCAAGTTGCCCAGAACACGTGCCCGTTCGGACTGCGTCTCCATTGGGTAGCACATCTCGACGATGATGACGCCCAGGCTGAAGATGTCCACTAGGTTGGTGTAGTGGGCGTCAAAGTAAATTTCTGGGGCCATGTAGAGGGCGGTGCCGATGCCCACTGAATGGCTTTCCGCCGAACTGCCTTTTGCACTGCTGCTGCTGCTGCTGTTCTTGTAGCTCAGTTGAACGTCCAGCTGAACGGTGGTATTATTATGCTCCTGCCGAGGCTCGGCATCCGCGTCGCCGGGTTTGCCGGTGACCGCCAGTGCCAGGCCAAAGTCGCCGATTTTGGCGCGATTCTTGCTGTCAAAGAGAATGTTTTGCGGCTTCAGATCTCGGTGTATTATGTCTAAAAAAATTGGAAAATTGGTAATTAGAGTGAAGTTGGGTGAAGTTGTTTTAGGTTGTTGGCAATGTTGTCATTTGCTTACTCATTTTATGAATGTAGTCTAATGCTGATAGTATCTCACTGAGAACGCGAACTTTGTACTCTGGGTTATTTAGGAAGCGTTTTTTGGCAATTTGAGTTTGCAAAGTGTCCATCTCACAAAGCTCCATTTGAATGCACAAGCAATAACGAGGAGTGCTTCTTGACTTAGTTTTGGATTGAATCCTCTTTTTCTTGTTCTTTCTTTTTGGTGAAAGCTCTGTTATAGTTTGAACGCTTGACTCTTCAGTATCGTTCAGTTCATTTTCATCCCCTGCTTGACTATGAGCAAATTCAACTTCCAAACCACCAATAGACGACTCGTCGTAATTTTCATAAGGAGAAGTACCTTGTTTCTGAAATTCTTTTTCAAAAGTAAAAAGTTATTTTCTTTTAATAAATGTTTGTCAGTCAGTCAGCGCAAAACTTACCAGTGTCACTGGATGATCCAGTTGAAGAACTGTCACTTTCTTCATCGCTGCACTCGTCAAAATCACATTCATCAGTGTTTCCGTAATCGTTGACTTTGCTTGCATCATTTCTAAAGTCAACTAAACTATCACTGTTTTCGTATTGCTTCTGACTTGTTTTTTCACAGTCATCCTTTTCGGTTCCATTGCTTTCATCATCATCGTCTTTTTCATCATCATCATCTTCGTATTCGTCAATGCCTTTATCTGATTGCTTTTCACCTTTAAATAGATACTCCCAATTTTCATTATAAGTTTCCGTCCAGGCAGCAAAGTAACGCGTCACATTTGGGTGCGACAAACGAGATAGATGTTGCACCTCTCGACGTAACTTGTGTATTTCATCCTCTTCAATGGCGATTCGTTTCAGTGCGTAGTAGAACTCATCTAGGCGGTTTTGCACTTTGATGACACTGCCAAAACCACCTACAAAAAAGCAAAATGTTAGCAAAGTGGCAGCAATACATTAGCAACTTTAAATCTGTTTTACCTTTTCCCAGAAGGCACAATGGCTTGAATTCAGCTTCACTTCGGCTGTACTTGGATATTTGTGCCAAAAAGTTCAAGTCAGTATCATTTTCCTGGTTCAACTGTGAGTTGACACTGGCCTCAAGAAGACTTTTTTCGTAGACATTGGTGTCATGGCTGTCCTTTTGTGGCTGCAAAGCAATCTCCTTGACTACCCGAGCGTTCCACTCAAGAACATAGGAATGGTGCAGCAGCATGTTCAGTTCGGTTCGCTCGTACACATTTGGATTGATGCACAAACTAACGAAGTCAATCAGGCTTGCCTTGTTCACATTACTGGTCAGTTTCTTTATAAGCATTTTTGAGAATTTGGATTTTTCCAGATCAAAGCCACTTGCTACGAGCATGATGGGATCAAACTGAAAATCAGTCACGATGGAAAGCACGAATGATCCAAAGTTGAAGACATCGTTGCTGAACATCATCTTCACAAAGTACTCCTCAAACTCGGGCTGTTCAAATACTCTCAGCGCATTTTTGGAAACTTCAATTTCGTTTTCGAAAACAAATGGAATGAAAACCATGGCAAGAGTTTCAAGGTACGGGTCGAACAGTTTGACGCTGCCGTCCTGAGCAACGTAAATCTTTTCAGGATTAAATTCACCTAAAAAATAAAAAGTCAGTACCACAGTTTTTTACGACACAAAACAAACAACTGCATACCGTAGAAGAATTGCGACTTGTGCAGGTGATCAAGCGTCGTAAGCAAACGCGACGTGTACATGTGCTTGCGATCCTCACTCAGCCGCAAACTGCCCAAGTTGAAGGCTGTCTTCAAGTCGGAAAGCTTAAAAATGTACTTTGACTTCCGGTTTTCATTTTCATTTTCATAGAAAGCTTCTTTCACGATGGTGAAGGTAATTTGCGTCAGCTCGCTTTTCGATTCCACGTACGTTCCCTGTGGACCTTCAAACTTGACGTCAAAGTACTCGTACTTGGAAATCTGCTCAGCAATGGTCAGGTTGGAGATGTTGGACGTCTGATCGAGATAGTGATTGACTGCCTCCTTGGAGAAGAACAGCTTCAGTCGCTCCTCGAGGTGGGCAGCCACGGTGGGCCAAAACTCCACGAAAGTTCGATTGGCAATGTGCGTCAGGTCGAACTGAATGGTGGTCAGGCGGTATCGACTCTGTGGAGCGGTGCAGTACGCCTGGTAGTGGGTCAGCTGGCAGACGAACTGCACGCCTGACAGTGTATAGAGGAAGGTCTCACTGTGAGGGTCGTGCAGGCTGACGGTAATGGGAACTGAATCAGGCACTGAGCTGGTGCGCGGCGTGAAGGTGAAGCTCTTCAGTCGGGGCATCAACCGGCGACCGCTCTCCTCGGTGAGCACCTTTCCGCTGATCAGGTCGCCCAGCTCGGCGGGAAACCGGCGAATGGTCTGCTTGCCCGCCGAGCCTGACTGATCGTCCGTAACCGTCAGCTTTTTAGACTGTTTGGGCTGTTTCTGGCGAAGCTTTTGCTGCTTCATCTCCAGCGCCTCGTCCAGGCCGCTGGCGATGGCGGTAAGATAGCTCGGTCCTCCCAGCTGCAGCAGCAGCTCCACGCCCTGCTTCCGGTCGCCGTGGAGGACGTGGTGGTCGTCGGGAAGGGCGGCCAGCACCGTCAGGTAGTACTTCATCTCCCAGAGCAGGCCATAGATCAGCTCCTTGCCGCTGTTCGCCTCGACGTGCCGTCGAGCAAGCTGCCGCAGCAGGGCCGCCTTTGCCTTGCTCAGGTGGAACGCCTGCACGACGTCCACGGAGACGTGCGCCGAGGTGGAGGGGTAGTTGGCGTAGGCGCCGGCGTTGCTGAAGTTGAGCTGCACAAAGACGGAGGGTACAAAAGAGGCGTTGTCCGCTGGGCGGCGGCTGCTCGCTGAGCGAGGTCGAACATGGCCGCTGCTGCTGGAGGACTGCTGGCGGCGGGCCGGCGAGGGCGAGCTGCTGTCCCTTCTGTTGTGGCTGTTGTTGTGGTGGTGGTGGTGGTGGTGGTGGTGGTGGCTTTCAGAGCTGACACTCGGTTCGCAGGTCACCTGGATGCACAGCTTCACTGGGAGGCAGTCTTTGAAGTGTTTCACGTGTTTGTGCGCGTTTTTGGCCGTTTTAGAGGAGGAAGATGCTGCTTCCGCCTTGTAGGGAATGATCTTGATGCCGTCCACCATCAGGTGTTTGATGTCGTCGTAGTAGGCCCAGATGATGGCGATCAGCTCGCCGATGCGACGCTTCCGTTCAAGTTCTTTTTGGGCATCTTCGGGTTTTGAAAATTGTTTCACTACGTCTGCTTCTTCCTTGTAAAATTCTACGTTTTGAAAGTAGTCGACAAACTTTACCAGGTTTGGATTTGAGGGCCCTGGTAAAGCCTCCATGTTTACCGGACTGACACGTCGGCTGACGTTTTAATGAGCTGAAAATGAAAACAAACACATATTAGTAAACAATAAATGATGGTTTTGATATCATTGCTAATCAAAATGGAAATAAAGTTAAGTTTAAATAGCTAAAATAGTGAAATAGTATTAATATTTATAAACGGTAAGTGGACATTTTATCGCAACAAGTTCATTGAGAGCCATTTCATTGCGAGCCATTTCATTGCAAACCTTTTCATTGCAAACCTTTTCATCGCAGCTTTTTCAGCGCAGCCATTTTATCGCAGCCTTTTCATCGCAGCCAGTTCATTGCAGTCATTTCATCGTACACCTTTTCATCGCATGACCATTTCATCGAGAACTTTTCATCGCATGCTATCAAGCAGAAGGAGCCGCTAGGAACCCCAAACCCCTCGCTAAATTACTTTAACTAGCGTTTAAACAACAATGAAAAGTCTTGCAATGAAATTTTTTTTGCGATGAAAAGGTTTGCGATGAAATGGTCGCAATAAAATGTCCGCCTACCAATAATTTTACAAACATTTAAAAATGATTCAAATAAAAGATGAAACTCATGACACTACTTTAAATTAGAAGTAAATTAACAAGAAAAAAACTTACCAAAAGTAGAACTGGATAACCAACTGGTGTGAACATTTATCCACATCAACTGCTATTCTTGATATTAAAACAACAAGTAAACAGAGTGACAGTCAACCAGCCAGCCAGTCAGCCAGCTTATGAGTGGATGAGATTTGAAAATTCAAGGTCTGTTGATATGAAGAAAAAACTGATGAGTCGTTCACTTTGATGTGTGGGACACGTCGATGATGAAGGAGTCGCCAAAACAGTGAAAACCAGAGCGAAAGTGAAACAAGCGAAATAGAGCATCACTTTCTGGTGTCCATCGACAACTCAGCAGACAATGGGGACAGTGAGCCAAAAGTAGAGTGGCCAAAAGTAGAGCAGAGTTTAGAGAATAGAAAAAGGGTAGACAGAGCGTGATTGTTGTTGTCTGGTGCTGCAGGCAAAACGTGACACTAGCGTCGCTTAGGCTGATGCTGCCTCTGTTGCTTCTTCTGCTGCTGCCGCCGCCGACGCTGCTGCTGCTGCTTCTTCGGTGGCAGACGGCGATGAGGCAACTAAGTGTGCAGCAAATGTGTGAAGCAATGTGTGTGTGTGCAGTGCCTCTGCTGCTGCTGCTGCTGCTATTGCGACGGTGGCGGCCACAGCAGCCACTCGCTGTAGTCAGTCTGTCTGTCTGTCACTGCCACTGCCCGGTGGAAATGGTCTGCACGTGTGTGACAATGTGTGAATCTGTGTTAACTGTCAAAAAAAGTGGCGCAAATCTGTCTGTGTGTGTGTGTGTGCAAAGTCAGTGTACAATAGTGATGACTAACAGATGAAGCTGTTGATAAGTTATCGAAAAATGACATGTGCGTGTGTGGTAGATAGACTCACGTTGTAGGGCACTGCCGCATATTTCATCCTGTAGATGATTTCTATTGGGCAACTTTGGAAAATGCTCTTAAGTTTGGGTAGGCAGACATTTCATCGCAAGCCATTTCATTGCAAGATTTTTAATCGCACCACTTTGTTAAGCTAGGCTCTCCTGCTAGATGGCATGCAATGAAAAGGTTTGCAAAGAAAAAGTGTGCAATGAAATGGATGCGATGAAATGGCTTGCGATGAAAAGTTTGCGATGAATTGGCCTAAATTCATGTTTGTGAGCATCTTTTTTTATTTTAAACCGATGATTCCAAATGTGTTTCAGTGTACGTGTATGTCAGACTGAGCTAGAGTAAAAAATGTGTTTGTTGATACAAAAACCGGTTTAAATGGTTTAAATTATGTGTTTTATTTGTTTTTTATGATAAAGATGTAGAAATGATAAGGCACGAGTTCATAAATGCCGTCCTGTAGAATTGTAATTAGGCGCAAGGTCGCAACTATTAACCTGTAGAACAAGACTGGACGCTACACTACTTGTTCTCTAAGTAGAGCACCTAATCTTATCTAACTAGAGAGCCTGGGCTCTTTACTCGGGAGCGCAGGTAAAAGCGCAAGATGGTCGAGTGGGATTGCTATGGGATTGCATCATGCTAAACAGAGGACATGGGGACAAACACAATAACACACACATAGGGCACGATAATAACATTGTTTAATCAAGCAGTACAAACA
>JAALOO010000351.1_pt1 | contig 41557 bp, 40 predicted proteins | sample 7257641 | NCBI WGS metagenome assembly JAALOO01 (sample SAMN14085613, study PRJNA598686) | mite metagenome | biome: ENVO:01001000; feature: ENVO:01001002; material: ENVO:01001226; isolation source: single female mite from University of Michigan culture on fish food culture... ...
AGAGAGAGAGAGAGAGAGAGAGAGAGAGAGAGAGAGAGAGAGAGAGAGAGACGCATCACAAAGCACACAAACCGTTTTACGACACTCCATTTAGTAGTAGTGTCTATTAGCCTAATGACAGTACAAAGTGAAGGTCAAGTGGATTGCCTTGAGGGTGAATGGGAGTGAATGGGGTGAATGAGTGGGAAAAAAGAGAAAGAGAGAGAAAAAAAGGATTTAAGAAAAGCCCTCAAAACTTGTGGAAAAGCACAGTACAGCACTCTGGGCAGGTCGTTTGGGGGAGCGAATGGTGGGGGCATTTACCGGGACGTTTTTATGATTTTGGAGAGTAGTGGGGTTATGATTGACAGAAGAGGAGAGGACAAAGCTGAACCATAAAAGGGAAAAAAAGCAAACTCCCCCCAGCAGCAATTGATGGCAGGAGAAACACTGAAAAGGAGAGGAAAAAAGAAAGAGAAAGAGAAGGCAGCAGATAAAGGCTTAAGAGGGGGCAAATTAGTGTGACTACCTCTCTCTTTCTTTTTAAAGAGGATAAAGGCGCAAATGGCAGCGACGAAGAAATAGAAAAGAAATATAAAAGAAGAAAAAGACGGCATCACGCCCGTTGGCGGCATAAAGAAAGTCCTTTTCAGTTTTTTTCGCTCTCTTCTTCGAGTGCTTTCTCTGCGCTTCATTGGCGCTCCACAGGCACCGTCGTGGTGTTATTTTCGGGCAGACGGGCAAACAACTTTGCAGTTGCCGTGGCTATTGCTGCTCATTTCAAGTGGCTGCCGCAGGTGAGCAGAGGAAGAGAAGAAGAAGAAGGAGAAAAAGGTTGTCATCAGGTGCTAATAATAGCTGAATATACGACTGCTGTTGTTGCTGTTGTTGCTGTTGCTGCTGCTGCTGATGCACCTTTTGATCTACCTTTTCCGTAGTAGCTTTAGAGCTGAACCTGTCAAAGCTTAGTAGAAAGATAACAAAAAAAGTGACTGCAGCCATTGAACAAGTCCAAGCTGGCATTCAAAGAGCCTCGCTATTAACAGCAGTTGACTTTGTTTAACTTTTCTGTATTGGTCATATACAAAAAAGTGGTAGTAATTGTTGTAGTAGTTATTAATATGAAAAGTACTGGTTTTTAGACAATTTGCACATTTTGACGAGTGAATGAAAAGAATGAAATAGGGAAAAAATGTGCTCAATTGTAATCTGTTGTCTTTTTTGCGGGCATCGCTAAACACATTAGAAACACGAATATGGAATCGCCTTTCCCCTCGAGGAATCGGAGTCTCGTCTGCCGCCGCTTAGCTCAGTCGTCCAGCTGGAGGTGGATGCGGCAAAAGTTTCGAGTTTGAAGGACCCCGAATCGGCTACTACCACCACCGAAACGGTGGCCACCTCGCCGGCAAAAACGGGCAGTGCTGAGGCGAGTGCCGGGGCACCGGAGAGCGCTGCAGTTGAGATCGTCAAAGCTTCCGTTCCCTCGGAAGGCGACTCTGAGATTTCCGTTCTGAGCGGCGAATCGGCTGACGGCGGCTCCTCCATTATCATCGAGTCTTCCGCCTCCTCCTCCTCTTCCTCCAATGACTCTTCCAATGACGCTGACGGAGAGGGCTCAAAGGACTCCTCTTCGGAGGAGGGCGTCAGTGAGGGCAGTCAGTCGCCGCTGGGCGCCAAGAACCCCAAGTTGGTCTTCATTGAGCGCCTCATGGGACTGAACTTCCAGCGAGCGCCCTCCGGCGGTTTTTCTTCATTCCTTGAGATGAGGGGCGAAAGCAGCGACGCTTTGGCTGATGAGAAGGCTAACAGCAGCAGCAACAACAACAACAACAAAACCGAGGCTAGTTCTGCCGGTTCAGAGGAGAACGATGGCTCAAAGGGTGATGACGCCAGCTCGCCGGAGTTTCCCTGGGGGTAAGCTTTAAGTTGAACTTTTTTTATTATCATATGAACTTACTAACACTGAAAAACATTTCCCCCCCCTCTTGGTACTTTCAGCAACAGCATCGAGAGCCTCCGTTCTCGCTGGGAGTCACGCATTCGCAAGTTTACCTTTCCCTTCCAGAACTCGTACTCGGTTGTGCTGCGCGCCTCAGGCATGGCCACCGACCCGAGAGACGCCTCAGAGTCAAAGGACTCCGTCTCTACGGACTCTTCCGATTCATCCTCCTCCTCCTCCTCTGCTGGGGACAACTTTGACAACTCTGAGAAGAGCATCATCAAGCCGGTCAATCTGCCTGACCGCTCTCCTCTCGAGGACCTAGCCGGTGATCAGCCGATGAGTTTCTCCGGACCAAAGTTCTTCTTTCAGTCCTCGTCTTCCGGTCCACTTGGTCAGTCAGAGAGCAGCAGCAGCAACCCTGGACAGCCGAAACCGCAGGAGACCGACAGATCGCAGGCCAATCAGCTGCTGCGAATGGCCGCCCTCTCGATGATGTCCAAGCTGTTCACCGCCCTGCGCAACCAGGCCGTCTACGACTCCAACACCAAGATGGACTCAGTGGCTGGTCGTTTTGGCGGAGCTGGTCGTGCGCCCTCCTCACTGGACCACACCCACCACCACCACCACTCACACTCCCTGTCTGCCCTGGAAGGCCACGACCTGGACCTGGACGATGACGATGAGGAGAACGACATTGACTCGGAGAAGGGAAGCGCCGCCGCTGAAGGCCTCCCAGTGCCCTTCATCATCGCCCGACCCAACCGAATGAGCCCGCTCGATTCGTCTGTTTCTTCCTCCTCCTACGGCTACGGAAACGACGGTCAGTCGTCGCCAGTGCGCCAGACGTCGGTCATGTTCGGTCGGCCTTCAACTGCTGCGGCCGCCCACCACCACCAGGGTCCAATTATGATGACGCAGCGAATCTTTTCTTCCTCTTCCTCGGACAATTCGGGTCACTCGAGCAACTCTGAGATGTCACCGCTGGCGGCCATTCTCGCCGCAGCCGCCGCCCGCCACCGACGAATGGAGTCAATGCAGCAGCAGCAACAGCAGCAGGAGCAGCCTCAGCCATCTCAGCCCCAGCGACTGATCCTCCTCATCAGCCATCGACCCAGCAGTGCTCCAGCAGCCTCGTCCCGAGATGAAATGATTTCGCCCATGTCACCCGTTTCCGTCGCCTCACGTCTGCAGATGTTCGGTCGAGATGAGCAGTTGGGGTAGGGGTGTTGTTTTTTTACTTGTTATTGTGCTTTCATTCTCTCTCTCTCTCTCTCTCTAATACCAAATTTTTACCCTGTTGTGCTTCTTTAACCCCCTTTCTACTTTAGCTACCCTCAATCGTCGTCCCCAACACCACCTGCCCTGTTTCAGTACGCGCCCCTGTCGCCCCCTGCCTCGCCCATCTACTACCACTTCAGCCCCCAGGCCTCTGCGCAGAGCAGCAGCAGCTCTCAGGCGGCCGCTGAGCTGATCCGCCCCTCGGCCCTGGTCCAGTCCATTGCCGCCTCGCTGCAGGCCGCCCAGTCGCAGGTGCAGCCGCAGCCTCATCAGTCTCAGGCGGTGATGGCCGAGGTTCCGGTGCCCTTCTACCTTCCACTGGCGGTCATGGGGGGCCACCGATCGATGGGCTCACATCGACAGCAGCAGCAGCAGCAGCAATCCATGTCAGCTCCACTGTCGGCTTCATCCGTCGTCGGCCATGCGCCCATTCGACGCCTGGTCAGCCTCCAGCCACGAACCGTCATGATGATGCCCGCTGAGCCTCGAGGCTTGCCAGTGGAGCTGCCAATGTCTCTTTCGGGAAATGCTGGTAATAATGGTAATAGTAATGGGGGTAATGGTAATGGTGGTCACGTCGCCCTGCTCATGGTCCAGCACGCCAGCCCCAGTGGTCAGGCTGACACCACTCTCGGCGACTCACTCTCCGAGAGTCTGGCCATTCCTCATCACGTCGAGCCGAGCGCATCATCGTCGCCGCTGTTGTCCTCATCCTCTACTTTTTCTGAGGCCTCCAACGATCAGCCGGCCAGTGGCTTTGTGCGCATCTTCCTCCGACCTCGAATGAGCCCGGCACTGCCCACCAGTCGAATTGCCTTCCACCGTCGTTTGGATGACTCTGCCGGTAAGCGAGGGTGCTTCCGCTGCTGCTATGCTGTACTTCAACTTCTTATACACTGTTTTGTTTCCTCCTCTTTTTCAGAATCGGATGACATGCCGGTCAGCTCAGCCCATCATCACCATCAGCTGCTCCAGGGCAACTCGCTGATCGCCGCTGCTGCCCACCACGCCGCAGTGGAGGCCGCAGCTGCCGCCGCCGCTTCCGCCTCCAGTCAATCATTGCCGTCGTCGTCCTCGCTAGACAGCGCCCGTCTTCGCCAGTGGCGCGACTACAGTCAGTTTGTGCGCAGTGCTCCGGCTCCCATGGCTTCTGGCTCCGGTTCCTCCTCCTCCTCCTTCTCCCACAAAGCCCCGGTGGCCCACCTGCTGATTGCGGCATCACCTTCAAACAACCGCGTTGACCACGAGGCGTCGGGCAGTGAAGAGCAGTACCAGCAGCAGCCGTTGCACTTTGGAGCTCCCATGCAGCAGCAGTTTCCCTTCTTCTTCCACGCCCACCCACAGCAGCAGCAGCAGCAGCAGGCGGACAGTGGTCATCAGCTGCCACACCCACTGATGATGGCAGCTCAGCGGCTCTCAAGCAACAGCCAAGCTGTTCATTCTGCTTCTCCTCAGCAGCAGCAGCAGCAGCAGCACGCCGCCGCCTTCTTCATTGTCGCCGATCCCAGTTCAAGTGGCGGCTCCCAGTCAGAGGGGGCAGCCGCCAATTCGGGCAACATTGACGCTTAGAAACGAGTGAGAGAAAAGAGGAAATGAGAGATAAAAAAGAGATTGAGAGAAAAAAAGATGTAGATGCGAAGGGAAATGAGAGATTAGTGGTGGTGCTGTTGTGTGTGGATTTGTGTATGTATTGATGTGTATGTTTTTCGGTTTGCCATCTCTTCTAGCAAATGTTGTTATCACACACACAAAATTCCACTTTTCAACTATAAACAGCCTGCAGCCCATCGCCTTGACTGTAACTAAACCTCACACCGCCGGAACATCACACTGGATGCTTTTGCTGTGTTTTAGAAGTTTACCAAAGTCAACGGTCATACCACCTTAAACTCTCTCTCCAAACCTTTTCTTGTCTATCTTTTCTTTTCTCCCTCTCTCTCTCCCTTTTCATTTTCATCTTTTCCAATCAGCGTCACTTCAATTCTGTCCAACTGATCTTGTCTCTTGTTATCTCTAGTGGATTCCTTTCTTTGCAATCACAATGACCACATCACACTACACAAACACAATACTTTTATTTTTTTTGTTTTCAGTTTTTCTTTTCACTTTCTCTCATTATTTCAGACGTGTTCTTGCTATTGAACTGTACTCTTTGCCGATTTCGTTAATACTTTTGCCTTCTCTTTCTTCTTTCTTTTTGTCTGACTCGTTTGTTGTTGTGTACACGCGTAACATCAGGATGTTGTGAGACATTAAAAACATTTTGCGAGTGGAGTTTGAGTACAGTACAGAAGGCAAATTGAACTTCAATTTCGTTTAATCAAAACTGTTTGCTCAAAACTGTTTTGATGTTGGGTTTTTGACGGAAAGATGTAGTCGTTTTAGGAATGTGCATTTTGAATCAATCAACATCCTTTTTCAGATCACATATAAAATGCAAACCACATTTCACTGGAAGCTCACTTTTTTGCACAATTAACTCAAACCTTGGTCACACTAAATCGATAAATCATCATGGTTTTTGCCTTCACATTAGTCATTATTTTGATTGTGCAGACATCACCAGCTTTCTCCATAACGCACCTTTGTGATGACCCGACCTTTGATGCAGCCGTTGCCATTTCTCAGACACAGGTCCTTCTCTTTAAAAACACCTCTCTTTGGGTGGTGGATTTGCTTAACTACCAGGTTGATTTAATGTACCCAAATGCTGACCAAATGGACAACTGCTTGAAATCAGTCATTCTGAGCAAAGGACCACTTTTGGCTTGGAACCAACACGACAACTTTGCCAACTTGAAAAGCAAAATCTGTCTTAGTGGTGATGACAAAATTTGCTCGCTCACCGCTGATCGAGATCCAATGAAGGAAAATGGAGTTTACTTTCACAACATTTCTCGTCGTAAGCATATTTTTAAAATATCAAAAAAACTTAAAGTTAAACACCTTTTTCACTTTTTTTCAGCCAACAGCAACCAAGAAGTGCTAAACTGCTCAAAGGACACTCAACTGGACGGCACTACGGTTGCAATGATGACCCGAACTGTGTTCACGCAGGAACAGGGAAACAAGGACGTGTGGATTACTGGACCGCGTTTTCGAGCTCACATCTCTTACATTGCCGGTACCTACGATGACACTATCTCCCTGCTAAAAGTCATTGTCCAGAAGAAGGTTAACTCAGTGTACCGAGGGGGCGGCGGCAACAGTTACTCCAATGGACAGTCACCACGATCGACCTTGGCTGAGGTGAGCCAGGTGAATCGATTCAACGCCAGCAATCTCATCGACGGCGTGCAGACGTTTGCCGTTTTGCCAACAGGTGAACTGATGCTCTTTTTTGATGATCAGTTTTGCTATCTCAGCTACTACAACATGAAGTGCAGTAAACGCTTCACCAGTTTTCTACTCGGTTGTGCTGATTCAATCTAATGAAAACTTTCTTTGCTAAAATTTAATTTACTGTACGTGTTAGTTAACCATTTTTTCCATGTAAAACAGCTAATGGCTTCTATGTATTGTGATTTCAGTTACATTTTTGCAAAAATAATACAAATAAAAATTTTATTTTGGTTGACTAAAAGTTCAAAGCATACAAAAATATTTTTTAAGTTTCTTGCAAAATAAGTACAAAAGCAAGGCACATTACAATAATTAAATTTAAAAATCCTAAATTATGTAAAAAATTTATTTGGTTAGTTTTAAACACAATTTGAAATCAAGTTATTTGATAAATTTTCATTTGTTTCATTAAATTCAATTAAGGCTGAAAAACAAATATGGTTTTTCTTGTAAACATGATGAGCTGAAATAAAATGTCAAATAAATAATTTTTATATATGTCATTTAAACTATTATGCTTACCAAGAGATTTAAAATCAGTAAAATATTCTGCGCAATTTGTGCAAATCCAAAGATGGTTTTTAGAAGAAAGGCATGTGTATTGTTTTTTCAACAAAACAAGAGGCATTTTTCTCGTTCCTAAATCTTCATGATTATGCATCTGAAAAGCATTGAAACACATTGTTTTGAAGAAACAACCAGGAAAGTCACAAACAATGATTTCTGCACTTAAATGTAGGTTGATTTCAGTTGCAATTTTAGAAAAAGGTTTTAAGCACTCATTACAAGTGATTTGATCAAACTCATTTTTTGGTTTGACTAAAGAAACTTCTTCTGAAGCATAACAATTTAAAAAGTTTAATTCTGTTATATCTTGATCAGATTCTTCATCACTTTCACTAGTTTGTTTAAATTTAGCAAATCTTTTTTTGCCAATAAATTTTCTTGCTCGTCTTTTTAATAAATATTTTTTCTCGAGCAAATGTTTCAGCAATGGATAGTCAATTAGAAAGTCCTGAGTTTGATGAAAACGTTTTTTAAATTTGCGCGCAACAACTTTTCTAATGCCCAGCTCTTCAATCGGCAACTCTGAATTTACAAACACTGCTAATTTGCTTCGTTTGTTGTACTTTTGGACAACTAGCTTTAGTGCAGGGGTCAGAATCATTGGCGCCAGTGAGTGTCCGGCAAAGCTTTTGTATGATGTTTCACTGTGTCCGCACTTTATATGTTTCATTAGTTCTTCTTTACTATTGAACGTTAACTGACATTGTGCACAACTGAAAAAATATGTATTTAGAAGGTGAGCTTCAAGGTGGTTGGTCACTGTTTCGTATAGGTTTTCTAATGCTTCAGCTATTTTTTCATTAGCGTTTTCAGTTTCTTCAATTGAACAAGATTCAGTGTCCTCTATTAAACAGTTTTCAGTTGAGTTTGGAAATACTGTCAGGCAAAAAGGGCAGGTAATGGAATCAGGATGAGTCTAATGATAAAAATTGTAAAAGTTATTACTATATAATAAAAATAAAAATTAAATGATTTGTTCAAAAATGCTGTTATAAAGAATTGCGCAAACACGTGGCCAGAACTTGTAAAAATTTTCTTTGTAAATCAGCATTTCTAAACCCAATTTTTGTGCAAACTATCCGAAATGATAGTCGTTGCTTAATAAAATGCTAAAGAATTTTCATTTTTATGGCACTTACATTTGAAATGTGGTGAGCAATTTGAACTGCAGTTGAACAACGGTACGGACATGACTGGCAAATGTATGGCCTAAACGAATTTGGCATTAGTAAAGCAACAAAACTGAGCAACTGTAACTTACATGCAGTTAAATGTGTGCTTTGTTTGCATGTGTTTGAGACGTTTTTCATCGCTGATAAAGCAAGTATTGCAAATCATGCAACAAAATCGAGTTACCGTATTTTCCTGTTTAAGATTTAAAATGTAAAGACATTAGCAATTTAAAATTAATTGAAAACAGCAAGTGCTGTTGGCACATACCACCATGATTTGATGTTTCAGTAGTTCTAAAGAGCTACTGTACGGTGTTAGGCAATGTAAACAAAGGTACTTGTAGGCATCACATTTTGGCAGTTGAGCTTTGAGATGATCAAAAATGTGCTTTATTAGCTGTCCAGGTCTGATTTCTTCGTAACAGTTTGGGCATTCAAGTGATGGTTCAATTTCTTCAATGTGAACTTCAAAGTCATTGTTGTACAGTTTTAAAATTTTTCTATTATCACAGTTAAAATTAACATATTCACAGTAGTAAAACTCTTCCATACAGTATTTCCATATTGTTTGGTTGTACGGAAAATCTAGCTGGTCAAATGGTAATAAGGCTTTTACAAAATATGGATTTCTCCAATTACTTGGAAGTAAATTTGCTTTGTTTGATTGAATTGATACTTTCAGCCAGTTTTCAGTCACAAACTCTGGGCGACCGATTTTAAGTGTAAAAGAAAATGGACAACTCAAAGACATTCTTTTAAACATATCTTGCAAATCATCTGTTGTCTCCTGATCAAGTTCTGGTAAAGGCAACTTTTCTTTGTTTTCAATTCTCAAAACAATTGATTTGTTTTGATTTGATGTTATTTCCGAACATTTGTTTTCAATGCATGCTTTATTGTTATGAAAATGAAAGTAAGATTTGATGTCAGTTCCATTTAATCCTTGAAGTTTAACATTTTCCAATTGAGTTCTGAGTTGTTCAATTTCTTAATAAGTAAAAAACAACAATAAGTTTTAAAATACAAGTTTTTAATGAACTAAAATGTTTACCTTTTTCATAATGGTGAAACCGTTTAAAATAATCCAATGGCTCACAATTCATTACAGAACACTCCATTATTAATTAATTAATAAACCGGCTTTAATTGTGTACAAAATAAAAAGTAAAAAATAGTATTAAAATCATTTCTTGTGTTTTGTTTACAAGTCAAAAATTTTTTTTGTAACCGCCATTTCGCTGAGCAGCTACGCATGTGCAGGGAAATTTTTCGGCAATTTATTCCCAAAACTTTTCTAAACAACTTTTTTTATTCAACGCATATAATTTTATTTTAATAATAAAATATTACTAAATTATCTAAACAGTTAGTATTAAAACACAAATTAATTGATTGTTTTACACTTTGTTCAATACTCAATCTGAAGTATTATTAAGATATACTGAAATTGTGTTCATTTTTATCCTTTTTAGTTATTTTTACCCAAAAGGTACATGCATTACATCCTCACTTTTCTTTCGCTTAACTTTCTTCTCCAGAAGTTATACTATTAATGACAAAATTAAAAATTTATCACATAAAACAGTTCAATTAAACTGTAGAATTCATGTTTTCATTTAACTCGAGCTGCTACACTTAAGCCAAGCAATGAGCAGTAGTGACTGGACAGTGGTGGTCAGTGGTGAAAGCACTGTCTTCCATGTTCCCTGCACCCACAGTCAAAACTGAGCAGAAAACAACGTATTGAACGTGTTTTCCCATCGTTTTCACTGCCCTCTTTACCCTCAATTTTGCCCCATTCGACGACCATTCAATGAGGGGCGCCCCTCGTTCACTTCTGTGTGTTTCACATTTCGTTCCATCACTTTCGTTTTTGTGTTGGCTGCTGCTGTTGCTGCCGCCGCTCCAGTGATTACCACATCCACCACCACCACCAGTGTTTGTGCCTGTCCTCCTGCTTTTGTCAGTTAGTCAGTCAGTTTGCATGTTCAGCGCTGTCGTCTTTGTGTTGTTACTGGTGGTGGTGGTGGTAGCGATGATGTCTTTGGTGCAAAAATGTGTGTATGTGAATATGTGTGTGCGAATGTGTGTTGCAAAGTGCGCCCAAGAGGGGACCACCAGGAGAAGACTACGCGACCACAGGCGCACACAGTGGCAGTAATGGCACTACCCACCAGCGCCTCAGCGCCTCTGCCTCTGCAGCTAACGAGCTAATATGTTTGCCAGTGAGTGTGAGTGTGTGTGTGTGTAAGTGTTTGTGTGTGTGACCAAATGAACGTGCAAACTCGTTGAAGTTGCTTCTGCTTCTGCAGCAGCAGCAGCATTTCTTTGCTTTACCAAAAGTTACTGACTGGGCGAGCGCGCGCGCGTTTTCTCGTTAATGACAGATCTTTTTTTGCGTGCGCGTCTTTCTCCTGCGCCGTACCCATCTCCTTTGCATTGTCTTTCGCAACCAGCACTCAACTCGTTGACGTGCCTTTACGTACTCCTTTACCTGACTGTGCCTTAGCCCACTGTTGACTGGTCTTCTTGCTGCTGCTACAGTCCTCAGTTTGCAAAAGATCTTCTTCCTTCAAAGCAAGCAAACAAAGCTGGCGCTATTGTTTTGATGAAACCAGAGGATGTCGTTTGCCAAAAGACCAGCTCACCAGCACCTACTGACTCCAACTACCCTACCGACTTTCAGACGAAAAAAGTGCCCAAAAAAAGAGAAAGAACCAACCGCAATTGAGATCCAGCGGCCTTTTCAGCAAACTGCACCGACGTCAAAGAAAAAGAAAAAATTTTTTAAAAGAAGCGCGCGCAAAGTTTTCTCGGCTAACCAACCCACAAAACCTCTATTGAAATGTACCGTTTGGGCGCCCGACGCCGTCCTGTGTACGTTCGCCATTTCAGTCAGAAACTTGGCGTCAGGAACAGCATCATCACCATCATCAGCTCGCACAGTCTCAATTTTGTGCAGTGCAAGTCTCAGTCTAATGGCATTTTGGGCGAAACCACCGGCACTGAAAGCCCACTTGGGATGAAAATGCATTCTTTCTTCCCTTTTTTTCTCCGGAACCTGAATTTATTCACCAACCACTGTACTCAATTAGAACTCTCAGTTGTGGTTAATCAACTGCCAGCTGACTTAATTAAGTTCTCAAGTGCACTCCAATTTTTACAGCACACACACAGTTGGTAAGTTTTGTTGATTTGCCCAACTTCTGCTTGGCCTGTTGTTTATTCTCCAGTTGTCACCTTTTCGCATTTGCTTTGCTAATTTGTTTTTTGCAATTACATTCTTCCGTCTATTTGTTGATTTCAGTATTGACTATGCTAATCAATTGTAGTTGTCAGTTAATCAAATTAACACAAAATAGGACTTTCTGTTATTGGAAGTTTAGACTGCAATGTCACACGTAACGTAATGCAGTATGTCGTTTCAATTTGCTTGATAGTTGGCAGGCAGGACTCGACATGGTATATTTTGATATTTTGATATTTTATATACGCTTTGTTTTGCAGAATTCTTTTTTGTATTAAAAAATAATTAAATACTAGCATGTCTAACTGCAAAGCTTTTTTACCTTGTTCTGCTGTCAACAGCAACTCAAGCTTACTTAAAAAAGCACTTTCTGCATTTGCGGGCACTTTACCGCCATTATATGCATGCTATAATCATACAGTAATCTACATGCGTAATTATACCTTTTCTAGCTGCGAAAAGCTGCACAAAAACATAAACTTTAGCCTGACTGCTTTTTTGCCTGTCAGTTACTTAAAGTTTGCCTACTGCCATCAGAGTAGAACAAAGTTTAGTGCCAGAGACACAATCTATCTTCTGCTTCCTCCTCCTCCTTCTCCTTTATCTCAGCTACTGTTGTTTTTCTTTGTACTTTTGCTGTTCCCGTTGCCATTGTTGTTGTTGTCGTAGCACAAAAGCAGACAGACAAGCAGGCAAACCTAACGGTTCACTGTTTCACTGAAAACATTTTCTGACGCTCCAAAAGTTCCCAAAGCGCCCAAAGTTTGCCACTTGGAGCGGATTGAGGCGGATTGTCAAAAGGGCAGTCATGCAGCGGGAAACGCAGCAACTGCGGCGGCGGCGGTGGCTCAATGTACAGCCCAATGTCTCCTCTTGGAACCAGCTCCCTCTCTTCTCCTTTTCTCTCTCTTTCTCCCTTCTCCTTCCCTTCTCTCTTTCTTTCCTTCTCTTTTCCCATTTTCAGGCTGCACTGAATCCTAGCTGTCATTTCGCTGCCTCCCACTGCTGCTGCAGCAGTGTCTCATTGCACAGCTGTGCTCAGTGCTGAACACTTTACTTGCACTGCTTCACTGGCTACTGCTGCTGCTGCTGACATGGAGCACTGGTAAGCCTGCCTGCCATTGCCATTTCCAACATTGGCCATGCTTACAGAGACGACGACGACGAAGACGACGACACTGAACGGCGACGGCGAAGGCGATCAAGAGCGGCGGCGGCGGTGGTGGCAACCACTGAGCAGCCACTTTGCTGCCGCTGCTGCAGCTCAGCAACCACCACTCTGCAAGGCAATGCCGCTGCAGCGCCACTGAGCCAGTGAGTTAGCAGCGAGTGTAGCCATTGCCACCACTGCCGCCACTGCCACCACCGCAGCCATTTGGCGGCTATCCGGCCAATTAAACTGACAGCCCTGTCTCTCGCCACTGGCTGCTGCTGCTGCTGCCACTGAGCCATCCACCGAAAGACAGGGCTGAAACTGCTGTTGAAACTGCTGCTGCTTCTCTGCCCACAACGGCCCCGCTGAATCAACGACGACGACGACGACGACGAGCCCTGGCAAGGCCTGTGAGGTCTGCGAGGCGGACGCCGCTGCTGTTGACGTCGACGCCGACGCCAGCTCGAGCCTGAGATGTGGCCAGAGTTGCAAAGACGCCGCCGCCGCCGCCGTTGAAGCTCATTCCCTGCTGAGCAGTCATCTGCACCAGACCAGAGCAGAGCAGAGCAGCGCAGACTTGACTGCATTCAATGACGGCATTGTTGGCGCCTTTTCTCTCTTTCTTTCTCTCTCTCTCTCTTTCTTCTTCCATTTTTCTTCCGCTCGGTGGGCAAGTTAACTCTTTACCATCTGTACCGTCACTAACCATCACTGCCGATTTGGCGCCTTTTTATTATAATGCTGGTGGCGGTTCAACGCTGGAACATCCAAGCGCACCTTTATTGCCACTGTGCACGCTGTTTTCAACTCAACTAGGCCCAGCAAGATCAACATTAATAGTGAAGACAGTCAGTTTCAGTTGTTGTCGCAGTGGTTTACCTTTTTTCTTAACTGTCATTAGTTGTCTTGGCAAATAATGATATTTTACAATTAATGATAATTTCTCCGTACAGCCAAACACATACACACACGCACACTGCTGAAACAATGGTGAAAAGTGCAGTGAGTGTGCTTGTAATTAACTTTTTGCAAATTAGCTGATATCACCAGACAGTTCAACGACTTTTTCCTGTGTTGGCAAGTTGGGCAACAGCAGTTTGGCCTGGCAAACTGCTGAGTTTGAGTCAAGAAGTACATTTCTCGAGCAGATCATCACTTTTGACAGCCATTTTCGAGCAGCTTGTACATTCGAGCTATCTGAGTCACTCCCTATAGTGAGGCATTAAACACAGAAGCTCGTTTCTACAGGTTTCCTCGTCTATTTGGCCTAGCTTCACTACTTTTTCTTTTTTTTCTTTTTCTTCTTTTTCTTCTTCTTCTTCAGCTGTCGTTTGGTTTTAGCCATATCAGATCACCATTTTTTACAATTTCAATTTTGTATTTAAAACTTTATTTGGTTGACAGACATGTGTACAGTACTTATCACTTTAAATGCTATTTTTGCCAATAAATGCTTTGTTATTTTTTCCTTCAAAACTTTCAAAACTTTTTAATTAAATTTTTATCTGTTTTCATTTTGTGCAGTGATATTGATCGTAGCCTTGTCAGTGGAATGTGCAAAATGTCACCAGCTGCTACTTTGAAATGCTCAGGCAGCAGTCTCTAGAGATGGCCAAAAGAAAAGTTCCAACGTTGTGCGACATTTTGAAGGTCATCATATATAGCAATTTGAGTCGATGCGTCTACCTTCCATTGCTTTTACATTTTTTTTACTGGTGTCGGAAACATTGTTCAGGAAAAATGTCAAACTAAAGGTTACAATTAATGCACGCTAATTTGAGCATTTGTTTAAATTTAAAAAGTTTAAAAAACAAGTATTTTTATGTTACATTTTAAAAGCACTTAATGCTACTTACAAATTATATAACAAATTAACTTTTTTTTGTATCAGTCACTAAGCGTAATAAAGTTTACATTAAGTTTCAAGTACATTATTGAACATTTTTTTCAATTGTTTGCTTTTAGAACATTATAAATGTTTTATTGATAAAACAGTTATACTTTTTAAATTCTGAATAAGTTTTAAACGATTGTGTGTTTTAAAAATGGTTTATTTTGACATTTTCTAAATTGCTTGATAGCACGAAGTTCTAGACAAAATAAAAACCAAATGAAGTTTTCTTTTAAAGCACCTTAAACATTTTTTTGTTTTTTAACTTGATTTGTTTGTACATACAAAATATATTTGTGAATATTAATATGATGATTAGTTTACTTGTAAAATGGCCAATTGATGCAGATTCAAATAGAATTGCAAATGTATTAATATAAGAAGAATTTGTTTCTATTTAATTGTGAGTTAGCTGCCTGCTAGTCTTTCTAGTTTTTATTCTATAGAGTATACTCTCTATTTCAAAGTCTAAGAATTATCTAAACTAATTTAATGTGTTGTTATTCTTTTTATCCGTGTGAGCTAACTAATTTCAAGCAAAACCTGACCGTCTGACATTTGAAAGGCATAACTTTCTTATGGTTTATTCTTTATGGTTATCACACTTAATGTGTGTTTTGGATTGATAATATTTTAATAACAAAACAGTTTTGTTAAACTTGTGTGTACTAAAAATGAAAGTAATAAACAAACATACAACAGTCTAAACATAAATCACAGCAAATATTTGCATTTTTTAAAACTAGTCTCTTATCTTCAATTTTTTGGTAACTAGCAAGTTGGGCTAGTGTTATCATAAAATTGCTTTTGTAATTTCAATCACATGTATACAAAATCACACCTTAATAAACTGATTGTTTTTTATAAGTTTAAAAATTTGGTATCTGCGCAGGTAAACTTTGCATATTTACAAGTTTGTCATAAAAAACAAAAAATTTCAAAATTAAAAAATATTTTAGCACCTACTTTATGAACGCTTAATTTAACTCACATTTTAAATGATGCCAATGTTTTTGTTTGCATTGAGCGAATTCGCATTTTTTGTTGTTAGATTAAATCACCAGTCAGTTCTATAATATGCAAATATGAAGCAACAAAACCAAACATTTCGATTTCAAATAAATGAAAAGTTGAATGAATCAAACGCTCAAGCCATTCTTCACAAATTCATCCAAAGTTTTTTACAAGAGTTAAACATTGAGTCACACAACTTTTTTTATTCGACTGAACTTGAAACAGACGATTATACAGCTAGTGAGCCACCTAAGTTTTTGTACATTTTCACAGTGCCGGAAAATGATTACTTTAATTGCATTGTGCAAGGGAAACCTTACACAGATAAAACTCAAGCCAAGCAAAGTTGCTGTTATAATGCATGCGAGTGGCTCTACAAACATGGCATTATTGAAAAAATGTTGGAAGAAACAAATTCAGATGTAAACTTATTGCAAAGTCACCTAAATGATTTTAATCTAAACAATGATGCAAACAAAGACAACACTGATTCTCCAGTTTCAGAAACAAATACTGCACAACAAATGTATTTGCACTTTTGTTTTTATGGTTTACTAATAAATGATTTATTTTTTAGAAATGAAGTCAGAAAAAAAAGTACGCAATCGAAATGGTTTACTCACATACAAAACCGAAGAGAAGCGCATTCAAACAAACACTATCTTTATGTGTTTACCTTTCAGTCTGACTATGATTTCTTTGTCGGCAACAAACATCAGCACCTTGGTTTAATTACAACGGAACCTTTTCCAAATCCAATTATTGACTCAATGATTTACCGAAATGAACAGTTAATCAAATTTACAATCAAAAATGTTTTCTGTGAACCAATAAATGACCACCAGAAAAAGCTAATCAAGCTGTTTCACTATCACATTATGGAACATTTCATACCAAAACTGTTCAATAGCAAAGAGAAAAATGATTATTTGTCTAGCTATCTCAACTTTCCCGATTTAACTCTCTATTTTGTGCTAGTAAATCTACACAATGCTACCACATTTTCCATTGATTTCGGTAAAGTGTTGCTTATTTCATTTAAAACTTTTAACAAAACGATCATTTTGCAGATCTTTTTGAGGAACTACGCACATGGACGCATCAAATTAACCAATACCACAAAACTCGCTCACAGCCACTTCAAAATGGTTACACTGACGAACAAGTTAGTGAACAGTTTCCGCCACAAACACTTATACTCCCATTTCACCAGAAAAAGTTCACCCTGCACATTGTTTCTCAGAAAGAACAATCAACTAAAGTTTACCCAAAAAAAAAGTTCATGCACTGCCCAAAAAAGGAGAAGTCTAGGGATGACAGGAAAAGCGGTAAAAAGACGCCCAGCGAAAACTCCCTCATTGAAATTGACTACATCGAGTACTACCGGGAGAAGTACGGCATCTCACTGGAGCACACCACCGTGCAGTTGGTGTCGGCACTGCGGCTCTCGCAGCTACTTCAACGAAATCTGCAGTACTCAGTTTCTCACAAAAGCTCCAAAGCCGTCTACGAAGAGTTCAAAGGTGGTGGTGAAGGTGGTGGCAGTGAAAAGATACACCACCAGTACTACCCACCAGAGCTAGTGTCTGTCTATCCGCTGACAGTGCACGCAGTGTCACTCATTAGCGCCATTCTGCCCATTGTGCACCGTCTGGAGCAGTTTCACCTGGCGAATGATCTACTAGAGGAGGTCTTTGGCGGCAGTCAGCAGCATACGCTCAGACTGAACAATGAGCCGAGTTGTGAAAGCCTAATTACCGAAGCACTCTTTGGCAATATGAAGATGACAAAGTGCAATGACAAAACTAACTTGGCAGTTTCTCGCACAACGAAAATCAAAACTGAGTCTGTGGAAACAGATCAAAGCAATCAACAAACTTTGGACAGTGCCAATCAGCCTGAACTTCATTTTGGTGATTCTTTAATGCTGATGTTTGCCGGCGACATCACTGAACACATTGACATTACCTTTGATACCTTTGACGAGTTTCTCTGTCCAAGTCCTTGGGTAGTCGTAAAGGCATTGACACTGATCAGCGCATCGGATGTTTGGAATTTGGAACAATTAGAAACTATTGGCGATGCATTTCTGAAGATGAACACTGTGCTGCACTTGTACTTCAAATATCCAATCTATGATGAAGGCAAACTGTCAGATTTAAAAGTTAAAATTATTTGCAATGAAAATCTGAGTCAAAAAGCAAAAGCAAAGTGCCTAAAAAACTATCTTTTTGCAACTCAATTTAATCGCGAGCACAATTGGTTCAAAGGAATACTAGTGCCGAACGATTGGATGAACGACAATTGTATTGAACAGTTGAAAACGGCCAATAGTGATAATCTCGCCGATACAGTTGAAGCACTGATTGGCGCTTTTATTTTTTACGGTTCAGCTGGCGCAACATCTAAACTTTTTCAGTGGTTTGATTTGCCGTTTTTTCAACCTTCCAGTTTTCCAAGTTTCAATTTGGAAAACACATTAAAAAGTGTTTCAAATTTGAATGATGCAACATTTAATCAGTTTTTCCAAGAAGTCTCTAATAGTGTCAGTGTTTTATATGAAACAGAAATGTTTAGTAAAGTTGAAACAAATATTGAATACTGCTTTAAAGAAAAATATTTGCTAGGTAAGATGCATTTTTGACTATATTTAAAATAATTTCTAACGTTGTAAATCTTTGCAGTTCAAGCTTTTACTCATTCGTGTGCAGAATACAGCAGTGAACTTAAAAAATCAATTAGAACATACCAACGGCTCGAATACATTGGAGACGGTATTCTTGACTACCTGTTTACTCATTTTATGTATCATAAAGATCCGACTTTGTCATCTCAAAATATTACTCTAACTCGCTGTGCCCTAGTCAACAATGATTTTTATGCGTCAATATCTGTCAAATACAATCTTCATCAACATATTCAAACAAACTCTTACCAACTTTTATCAAACGTTGAGAGTTTTGCACAATATAGCAAAAATTTTAAAACTGAACAGCATTTAAAAGAAAAACTGTCCAAAAACAAAAATTCAAAAAATGCACAAGAAAAAAATAACAAAATTGTCGCACCAAAAGTATTGGCGGATATTTTTGAAGCACTTGTGGGCGCTATCTACATTGATTGCGGTTGCAAGTTAGATGTGGTTTGGCAAGTTGTTTATAAAATGGTCAAAGTGGAATTTGGTATGTATTTTTACACTTTGTTTGTTTAATACTGCAATTTTTAATTATTTTTTAATTTTTAGATTATTTTCTTGAACACATTCCAATTAATCCGCTTTCTTGGCTTGAAACAAATTTTTATAATTGCTACAATTTCAGTGAACTGAAAAATATTGAAGCAAACACCAAAAAAATTTGTCTTACTCTAAATGATAATGGAGTCAAAAAAGAGTTTTTAGGTTTTGGCTCAAACCAAAAACAATGCAAAATGTTAGCTGCAAAACAAGCAATGATTGCTTTAAACACCAACTATGTATGAAAACGTTTTGATTTTTGTAATAATTGTTTTTTGTGTAGTGCCATCGTCACTGCACCAACACATCATAATCAATGTACACACAGTTCACCCTTACTCACCCCGACCTGTACGTGTCACCCTCTATCTCACCCGTCTCTCTTCCCTACATAAGCAGACCTCATGTAGAAACACTTCACCAGTCGGCTCCCAGTCTGCCACTGGTCACGAGTCAGTCCCCATCACTTGTTTCCCCTCATCTCATAACTCTGTATTTGCCCATTCAGATCGTCCTCATCAGTAAAGGTCTCTGCCACCATATTTGTTATATTTTGTATTTTTTGTATTATTGTAAATTTTTCTTTAAATTGTCTTAAATTTGTTTAGTTTTAGTTTTGTTTGTTTTAACTTTCATTTTTTTTTGTTTTTAAATTAAAAAAATTGAATGATTGCGTGATTATAAATGATAAACAATTTACCAATAAAAAATTCAAAACGTTTTAGGTTAAACAAACATTTAAACAATTTATATTAAATTATGCGGTAAAATTTTTTGGGTCATTTAATATTTTCTTCAAGTAAAAATAAAAACAATTGCAAAAATAATTATAAATTGTCTAAATTTGTGACAAAATTTAAAAAAGTTAACAATGTGTAAAATTTAAAAACTGCAGTTGTAATATTCAACGTTTTATAAAAAATTTCATTCAAAATGTTAAAATTAAACTTAAAAAAAATTTTCAACAAATTTTATTTTTTAATTTTAGCACATTTTCAGTTATTATTTGTAAATAATCTTGATCCTGTAAAAGATATTAAACCTTTTGATTTCAAAACTACCAATCATAATTTTTCAAATAATATTTTAAAACAAAAAACATCTGGTACTAGTAATCACTCAATTTTTGCTTTAATTAATAAAAATTACTTTTTACCAATATTATTAATATTGTACGTTGTTTTTGATTCAATTTATTGTTTAAACCAAGCCAGTTTTAAATATTCAACAACAGATATTCCTTCTATGTTTATACATCAAATAATGCCAAAAGCAATTTGGCCAGTTAGTGACACAATGGTCTCGCTAGCCATTTTTTTCGCTTTGTTAAACTACACTTGTCTTTTGCTTTATCCAATGCTTTCTCAAAAACTACTTATGTACAATTTTATTAATGACGATAAAAATAAAACACCAAAAATTATACAAAACGGAAAAACTTTAACTTTTGAAATAAGCATTTCTATTTTTTCATTTCGTAAAAAAGCAAAATGGATTTTAAAATGCAGCTATTTGATTGTTTACACAATTGTTCAACTTTTTGTTCATTTTAATTTTTATAAAAAATTAACAACAAAAAATACAAATATGAATATTCAAAACACTGTTCTCTGGATCGACACATTTTTTATTGTGTTTTACATCGTTTTAGGTAAGTTAAAAATTATTGTTTTTTAAAAATTATTGTTAATTTTAAATATATTTTAGCTGTTGTATTTTTTATTTATTTTTTCTGCATGACGGCTCGTTACATTTTAATTAAACAAAAAAATTACAAACAAAATGTTCAACAATTGTCAATGTTCAAAATGATGCCAACTCAAAATATTTGCAATAAGAAAGTATTTTTAAGTGTTACCAAAACACCAATTATTTTATGGAAGCAAATGACAAACATTAACAAAAAAATGGCCGAATTGTTTGACGAAATTAAATTGTTTAATTCTTTTTGGGCAAAATATCTCACCTTTTTTTATATTTTTGTTGTCATTGAAATTTGCTACATAGCTTTTATTTTATTTTTCTACCCTGTTGATGTTGGTTTTCAAAAACATCTATTCAGCGTTGTAGGAACTCAATTATTGTTTTTTCTCAATTATGTGACTTGGCAGTGTTCACATATTGTTAACCGAAACGTTCAACTTGCTAGAAAAATTCAGAAAATTGGAATTGAATTGATTCAACAGAATAAAAATAACATAAACACCCCATTTTTAAAATTAAATGATCAATTAAAATTTGAACAAATGGTGGCAGATTTTAAAAATGTTGAAAGCATTTCTTCATTTTGCCTAATAATAGGATTTGAAATAAACTCAAAAATGTTTCAATCACTTTATACTTATATAAGTCTTTTCTTTATGATGATACTAAATAACTACCACCGCAATCGAAAATAGTTTTAATTTAAACAACATTTATTAATTTTAACCTATTTTGAATGAAATTAATTATTATTAACTATAGATTTAATTAAAAAAGTCATAATTTGAATTTAAACAAAATAATTGTTTAAAATAAATTTGTTACTCAATGATTTCTTCAATTAGTTCTGACTTGACTAAATCTTTAAAGTGTTTTCGATCCACTTTTCCAACTGCAGTGCGTGGCATGCTGTTGATAAACCGCACGCCTCCACGGAGCCATTTGTCTGGTCCGAGGTTTTCTGTAAACACAAATAAATTAAAAAGTACATTAAAAATTAAAAATAAATGAGTCTACCTTTAACATTTTGTAAAAGTTGTTCTTCTGTCAGTAAGCAACTTTCCTTCAGTAGCACGTAGGCTCTTGGGTAATATCCTTCAGTTTTGTGAGGAACGCCCACCACACAAACAGATTCAATCTCCGACAAACGGGTAATGTACTCTTCAACAAATGCCGGAAAAACCGAATACAACTTGTACTTGATCATCTCCTTAATTCGATCAGTAATAAAGAGGCAGCCATCAGAGTTGTAGAAACCAACGTCGCCAGTTCGGTACCAGCCTTCCTTATCTTTGGCTACTTTAGTCTCTTCTTCATTCTTCAGGTACTCCACAAAACACGGCGGCCCTCGAAAGCAGATTTCGCCCGTCTCATTGGCGGGCAAATTGCAAGTAGAGTCATTCAGGTCGATGATCTTCATCTGCACATTGGGCAGCAGGTCGCCGAGATTGCCCGCCTTAAAGTCCGCCCCTGCCGCTGCTGGATTGTGAAAGTTGCTGACGTGTCCGAGGAACTCCGTACTGCCGTACATTTCGTACATGTGCGCGTCGTACCGTCGGCGAATCGTCTCCAGCTGGTGGGCGGCAATCTTGGCGCCACCGTAGCGAAACACCTTCAGGCAGCTCAGGTCGAGGCCCGGGTACTGGCCGGAGGCGAGGCCCGGGGCGGCGTTTGCCGTGAAGGTGTACTGCTGAACACGATGGCGGTCAATAAGGCGCATTATCGCCTCAGGCGGAAGAACCCGCGTCAGAAGGACGGTCATGCGGCGGTCGAGGGCGGCCGTGAGGAAGAGCGACCCGGAGATGTGGCCCAGCGGAAAGGGCAGCACCAGGCGCTGTCCCTCGTGCTCTGTAGGCTGCCGGAAGTTGATGAGCATGGCGAGGAAGGTGCGCTGAGAGTGAACGACGCCCTTCGCCTTGCCGCTGGTGCCCGAGGTGTAGAAGATGGCGAAGGTGCTGCGCTCCAGGTCAGTCACCGGGAAGTGCGGCACAGTGGTTAACGTTTTGCCTGCTCCCAACGCGGCTACTTCGGGAGTGGTTTTGGCGACAACTTTGCTATTGGTGGTGGTGATGGTGGTGGAAGAGGCGAGCCCGTTGATAAACGGGTCCACCGCTGGCGACTCAAACTGGACGATCAGCCTGATCTGGCGGACGCTGCCCTGGTACTCCTCACTGGTGAACACTCGCTGCACCACTGACAGTTTGCTAGGGCCAAAGAGGAGCACAGTGCCGGCCGTTTCCGCCGCCTGAATAGAGAACTCATAGGGCCCCAGCGCCGGCGGAACAGAGTTCATCGGCAGGCCCAGGTAGGCGGCGGCGAACCAGGCCACCGTGTACTCGTGGTTGTTATCAGAGAAGAACAATATCAGGTCAGTAGAGGAGAGGCCAAGTTCAAGCAGGCCAACGGCGAATTGTTCCACTTCTCGGTGAAACTCTCCATAGGTAATGTACCGGTGGCTGTCTGGATCGATCTATGGATGGATGATCCAAAAATTAAACAAAAGTGTTTTGTAATTTTTTTAAAGTTTCTATCAAAGTTTAAATACTCACAAAAGCAACTGCATCTGGGTTAGATTTAGTGAGTACGTTTTTCAAGTATTCACCAACTGAAACAGCAGGATACTCAACGGGTGGAAACTTAGAAGAAACAATGTTTTTAGTAGACATTTTTTAAAAACTATTTGTTGAAAAAAACTAAAATTAATAATGCTTTAAATGTTTATTTAAATGTTATTTTTATTGTGTTTTAATAATTGAAATCAACATTATTAGTAGCAGTAGAAATTATCATAATGTGCCTAATTCGTATACATTTTGAGGTTCCTGATAACTACTATCATAATGTTTTGCTTGATCGTTTTATGTTTCATTATCGGCATATATTTTCAATAAAAATGCACCAAATATAAACTTAAGCATATATTTTTAAAACATTTTGATTGCAAACTAGCAAATATAAAGTGTACCTAATGTAAAACAAATTTTTCAGCTGAAAACAATTATCAAAATGGAAATCATAATGTTAATAGACAATTTACCCTTCTCAAATTTTGTAAATTAAATAAAATACACATTGTTGTATAACCTTAATTATTATTTTTTGCAACAATATTTAATTAATAAAACTTTAAAGATGTAAAAAGTGTACGTTTTAAAAATTTTACAATTTATTTTATTGAATAAAATAAAAGTTTAAAAAATAATGTTGCATTTATTCTACTATGATAAATCAAAATTTAAATTACAAATTTACAAATGTACAGTTTATAAAAAATTGAATTGTGAAAATAACTTAAACAGTCGAAACAATGTACACAAAAATGAATGACATTAATGAACAGTAAAATGTACAAATAAGAAAAAATAATAAATGACTGGAGTTTTAAAAATGAAAAATTAAAGAATAAAACAGTTTTCAGGCGTCAATAGGTGTTTGCTTTACCAGTTGACTAAAATCACATTTTGTTCACATGAAAAAGTAAAAGAAACGGAAGAAAAGTGTGCTTGTGTGTGCGTCACATGTTCGCTCGACATTTACCTTGTTTTAATAGTTTTAAGGTCGAGATAGTTTATCTTGATGAGAAAAGAAAATACAAATAGCTCAAAAAAGATAACAAGTAACAAGTGCCTACGTTGGCAGTTTTTTAAAATTTGTAGTTAATCAGGTTGATAAATTTGTCAAGCGATTGCTGTTGCGTGACGTAGTCGCACTGCTGCAGATTCACGATTATTTCGTTTGAGTATTTGACGGCGTAAACAAAAAGCTCCTTCAATGCGCATACAGTGTCAAATTCACCAGAGTGGGCCTGTAAGTGATAGGAAAAAAGTAAAATTTTAGTTTCAACTTCTTTTTTCAAGTATGTAGTTTTTTATTGACGCACCTGATTTAAAGATTGCATGTATGAGATCAGTGTTTCATGATGAACTGGAGGCATGTGGTAGACGTCATGGTAAAACTGCAACACTTGTTTTCGATAAGTGATAATGTCTTTGGCAAAAAGCAGTTTACTAGAAGGCGAATCCTGTTAAGTGGTAAGTGTAAAGATAAGTTAAATCATGGCAGTAAATTGAGCTTCAGCGACTTACTTTGCCTAGTCGAGGATCAGAGGAGGAACAGGAGTCCATTAACGTTTGTGCAATCACAGAAAGGTTCGAATCAATAGTGGCCGTCTTGTTGATGTCCACAATAAAGTTGGGATTCTTGATGAAGTTCACCCAAAAGCGAAGGGGCAGGCAGTTGGACTTCCAGGCGTGCACCACGTCCGGATCAAGGATGTTGTAGAGAACGGCAGCTTCGTCCAGCAAGTCAAAGATCCACTTGACAGAGACTAGTAGCAATGAAAACAAGAAAAAAAATTTAGATTTAGTCTCTTTTTGTTTTAAACATGAGATTCATACCTGGCAGCGCATCATTTGCCACGAGAATCGTCCTGAAGAAGTCGTCGACAAACTTCTGAATGGTGCCCTTGGTGGAGAGCAGTCGCGTGAGAAAGATCTCCGGAATGGCCTTGTGCATGAGGACTGAGGCGGAAGAGGAGCTAGAAGAGCCGCCTCCTTCCTTGCCGGACATCTCATCTACGGAGGGCTTCACCAGATGCCAGAAATGGTCGCTGTCGGTGAAGTCGGCGCCGCCGCCGAAGCCGTTGGAGACGCTGCTGTTGGGGCTGCCTAGGAGTGGGTAAAAGGAGGAGGAGCTCTTCTTCGTACTGCCCGAATGCTGCAGGTACAGCGTCCCGCCCTGTTGGTGGTGGTGGTGACTGATTCCTCGACTGCCGTACATGGTTTGCTGGTGGTGGTGCTGCTGAAGAAGCTGCTGCCTGGGGACCATGGTGACCAGGGCCATGGACTTGACGCCGTAGTGCTTCAGCGTGTTCAGCCGACTGGCGGAAAGGTGGTGCGGCTGCTCCCGCTTGGTGCTCTGGTCGGTGTCCTGCAGCGTCTGCAGGTGGGCGCCGGTGCAGGGGTCGCGCCACTGCAGCTCAAAGTCGCCCACCGCCGGCCGACAGCTGAAGGGCGTGTTCTTGTAGACGACGTCCAGGACCTTCCCCTTTACCTGGCTGATGGTGTCGCAGTCGTTCACGCGGACGTGGTACTTGTCGTGGGGGCGGTCGGGCAGCGCCACCACCAGGAACATCTGCTCGTAGTTGCAGTAGTGCTCGCGGAGGAGGCGCTCCTCGGAGAGCGAGTACCGGGCGTCGTGGGTAACTGCATCAATGGGGCCCTTCTCGATCTGGTGCTTGATGGCGCTGAAGAGGAGGAAGAGCTGTGAGCCGGCGTAGTTCTTCATGTAGTCGTACATCGTCAGCGAGAGCCAGTTGGTGAGCATCTTCTCCACCACGGACTCGGTCCGGCGGAGCATCAGCTGCGGGTACTTCGAGTTGACCGACTTCTCCACCAGCTGGAAGAGCAGCGTTCGGAGGATGTCCGTCGCGTACTCCATCCGCTCCATGAGGATGACCATCAGCAGCGAGGCGACGTTTACGCTGGTGAATAAAGTGAAGAAAAAGTTTGTAAGTAAACTTGCTTTAAAAAGCCTTTATAAACCCAAAGCTCCCTTACCGATCTCTAATGTTGAAGCTCTGACTGGACTCGAGTGTGTTGAGGAAGCACAGGAGGAACTGCTTGTTGTAGATCAGCTGCTCAAACTGCGCCATCGCCAGCTCGTAGATGTTGTAGGCGCAGGCGGTGGAGGAGCCACTGGAGCCACTGCCGCCCCCGCCGTTGCGAGCCCTGAACTGAAGCAGCGGGTGGTCGTGGACGCCGGGAAAGAAGACCTTCATCACATAGGTCCGGTGGTCCAGTATGGGAATGCCGCAGTTCTCCAGGTCATTGCTCAGGTCGGTCATGTCGGTCTGCAGCTCGGCGAAGGCCTGCTTGCACTCGCTGCGCACCGAGTTCTCCAGCGTGTCCATCTGCATCTGAATGCGCTTGTACTCCCGCTCCGCCAGTAGACTCTTGTGGCGCATGAAGACAAAGGAGACCAGCACAAAGGTGATCAGAATGACGGAGAAGATGACGATGAAGCCGATGGTGAGGAAGGAGATCTCGTAGGCCTTTGCCGCCGAGTCGTAGCGCAGGTAGCCGATTTCGTAGCGCAACGAGCTGCCAAAGTGGGCCACGACGAGTGGCAGGTAGAGTGGCGTCCGACGACCAAACTCGTCCGTCGGCTCCGGCTGCTCCTCGGGCGGAATGCAGAAGATCTGATTGGGCGCCAGTGAGGTGAGGTTGCAGAGGGCGGTGCCGATGGTGACGTTCACCTCCGAGTCGGAGCTGGCCAGTCGCAGGTTTTCCCCCTCAATTACCAACGAGTCGCCCTTGAAGTCTTTGATGCCCTCCTCAAACTGGAACACCTTTGGATCGGGCACGTAGACGAGATCGGAGTGAATGGTGGGGTAGTTGGCGGCCAGGTCGCGCACCGTCATCACGCCGTCCATGATGAAGCCAATGCGGAGGGCGATCTTGTCAAAGACCGATTGGGCGGGCGGATTGGGCTCGTTGGAGAGAAAGGACGAGGAAGGAGGTTGCTCCTGCTGTTGCTGGGAACCGTTTCCCAAAAAAGAGGACGTTTGTGCTCCAGTGGTGGTACTTGCGCTTCCGGTACCGTCTACCGTCTGCTGCTGCTCCCGGTACATCATGTCGATCAGCTCGGCGTTGACCGGCGGCGAGGGGCAGCTCATCTGTCCGGCGCTGAGCACCTCGCAGACGGTGTCGTTGATGAAGGAGCCGTCGATGCCAAAGATGGCCATCCTCGGCTGCTGGACGGTGTCGAAGTTGGTGCCCACTACCGTCATCGACCGTCCACCGGAGACGTAGCTCTTCAGCGGGTAGATCCGCTGAATAGTGGGGTCGGGAAGGTAGCGAAAGGGCGAGTCGAGGCTTAGCGTGGCGTTGTCGATCTTCACAATCAGCCTGCTGATCGTCTGCTGGTGGCCGTTTTTGGCGGCCGTCGTTCGACAGCTAATTTGCGTCGAGCTGGCGAGCATCTTCTCCACCAGACAGGGGTGCTCGTCGAGAAACACCTCCAGGCTGGTGCCAATGCTCAGGCTCTTGCCGATGATGTAGATTCGGGTGCCGCCAGAGTGGGGCCCGCTGTTCGGATAAGAGGAGAGCAGCTCCGGTTGGGCGAAGAGGAACTTGTCCCTGGCGGTGGAGAAGCCGGCTCGATTGCCGACCACCACGTCGGCCAGCATCGGCTTGCCCACCGCCCGGGTGACGCAGCTGAAGGCTACCGAGATGTTCAGACTGGTCACCTGACAGGGCTGCCCGCCAATGAGCACCTTGTCGCGAATCTCCTCCAGCGTCGTGCCCAGGTTGCTGCCCTCCACGGTGATCACCGTGCCGCCGGAAATGGGCCCCGACAGCGGGTGAATCCAGTCAATGCGCGGCGGCGGACAGATGGCGCTCAGCGGCTCGCGACACTCAGAAGCGTGCACGCATGCGCCGCCGCACCAGCCGCACTCAAAGGAACGGTCCAGGTTGAGGCAGATGGAGCAGTCGGAGCGGTCGTTGTAGGCGCCCAGGAAGCGGCACTTGTAGAGGGTCACTGTAGAAGGAGTTAGGCCATTGTTAGGATAAAATAGTTTTGTTGCAATTTGAGGATTTGTCCTACCATTAATCTGATCAATGTAGTTGGACTTGTTCCAGACGGCGGTGACCGTCGCCGAGCCGGTGGAGTTCTCGCTGACGTACTCAAACTTGCTCGGCGAGCAGATGATGTTGCTGCTTTCCACTCGGGCGTGAACGTAGTTCTGCCGACCCTCAATGGTGACGATGCAGCCGAAGAGGACGCTCCCAAAGGCGACATTCTGAATGGGCAGGGTAATCTCACGGGTGACGCCGCTCGGCAGCGAAATGTCCGTCTGCCGGTGGGTCAGGTTGAAGCTCGGGCAGCTCTCCTTGTTTCGAATCACCTGCTGGTGCTGCGAGTTGCTCAGCGCCTGCTGGCCCATTGTCGGGTATCGAGCCGTTGAGTAGTTTGACTGTGTGAAGAAAGAAAAGTATAATGTGAGATTAGTTTTAGTTTTTTGGTTTTCACACACTACAAAGGCGACACTCGATGAAAAAAATGTTGGCTTCCCTGCGCCTTTTCACAAAGCATGTGTTTTAATGAGGCCTGTTTGGAGTTTTTTAGGCACGTTTATCTCAAAAGCTACATAACAGATTTAAGTAAGGTAAAAACAAAACTAAAATTAAAAACTTAATCTAAGTTTTTGTAATTAAATATTTGATTTAGAATAGGTGTAAGCTATTAGATTGGCAAAATAAACATTTCAGCAACTGTTTTTGTATACTTTCACCACGTTTTATCAGGGAAGCCCACTTTTAAGTAAATTTAGTGTGGCCTTAACAAGGCAACAACTCTTAACACTCTTACCGATTGAGATCCACAAAGGTAACCCGAGCTGACGCATCGGTTCTCCTTGAAGCACCACTGACATCCCCAGCGACACTGAACACAGGTTGTGCAACTGTAAAGCGCAAAAAAAGATTGAGTGATTAAACAAATAACTAAACACAAAATCCAAAAAACAACAACTTACGTCTTGTAAAAGTTGCAATCGTAGAAGATAAATTTACGCTGAAGAAAATCGGTTTTGCTGTCTGAAGGCCGTATGGAGAGATCAACAGAGATGAAGTCCTGCTCTGAGGACAACCTCGGTCGCTGCGAGACGGGCGGTGACTGGCAAATCAGTCCATTGGGCATTGGCTCTGCCTCAATGGGCGCATTACTGCCAAACACACACTGGTAGGTGACGTTTCGAGGCAATCGGGGCAGTTGGTTGATCACCAGCTTCACCTTCTCCACCGAACTGACGGGCATATTTTCCGGGTAGATTGACTGAAACTCAACACAGCGGTTAGAGTCTACAGAGAGCCATCGAGAGGAGATGGTGGAGCGAGTTTCAATGCAGTTCGACCGCAGTGTGCACGTTTTCTGCAGTGAACACCAGCCGCAGTACGGATTCCGGGAGTTCAAACAGGCCCGACAGGTGCTGTAACCAGGACAGGTCTTGATGAACACTTTGACGATCTGATGAAGGATGATAAATGTGTTTATAAAAAAATCAATTTTTTTCTCACAACAAAGAACTTACCTTATAAGGCGATGCCACGTAGAGGTACTTTCCGGTTGTGTCGATGAGCATGTCAGGCAGTATGCCGTGGCCCTCGTCAACTGTGACCTGGTCAAACTCCTCCGCCAGGCCAATGTTGGAGAGAAGCAGCTTTTTTAGCTTTCCATCATGTGTGCCCGCAAAGAGGACATTGTAGGAGTTTGAGGTCACCTGACCGAGAACTGATGTCAGCGTTGAGGCGGGATAAGTGGCTGCTGCAGTTCGACTGATCGGCACTGAACCGTTGATTTTCAGTGTTTCTGAGCAAAACGAGACAATGTTTGATGTTCGCTGAAATAGTAAAATTAAAGTGCAAAAGTTAATTTTAAACACTCATTGAAAGTTTAAAAAATATCTTGATTTAAACAAAATTTTTTCAAACTTTTGAACTTTTTCTGTTGGCTTTTTATATAACAAAAAATTTTTGACAAAACAAAATAAAATCAATTTAAAAAAAAAAATTATATGTGACAAGTTCATTTGAATGACACTGTCGCTATTATTTGACTTTTTCAAGTAATTGGAAATAATTAATTTGTACTGTTTTACTTTTTTTGCGCTCAAAATACACACAATGAAATAATAAAAGGAAAAGAGTAAAAAGCTCGTTTTCCCTGTGGAATGCGCGGAGCACTTTAGCGCTAGGCGCTAGGAGACTAAAATTCTCATAAAATCAATTTGATTTTTTGTTTTATTTTGTTGAGATTCTTTACTTTTCTATTTTGTACTTTTGTTTTACAGAGTCAATGGCATGAGAATTTCAAATTAATTAACTTGACAGTGCACTTACATTCTTAAGAAAAATGACACTAAAAAGTGCTCCAAAATAAAGAAACAAATCCCAAAAACAAACATTGTGATAATTACTCACTAACTGAAAGCAAATATTTGTCCACCTAACAACTTTTTCATTTCTTTTTTCCCACTCAAACTAAATTAACAGCAAAGTACTCACCTTGCTCGGACAGTCGGGCAGGTTGCCGGCAATGTACTCCATGTTGCGACTGGCCACCGAGCCATTGTAGCACATGTGAATGTTCTGCGCAAACTTCTGCTCAATCTCCTGGAGCGTGTACACGCAGACGGCGCTCTTTCGGTCCGGGTTGGAGGTGTGCTCGAGGGCGGCGGAGAAGACGCCCACCAGCAGTTTGGAGCGGGAGGGAATGCGCAGCGATCGGGCCAGCTCGTCGCCGGCGTCGATCAGCGTCGCGTCCTGCAGCAGCGGATAGGGGGCGCCATCCGGTCCGGTGCACTGGAGCGTCACCTCGGTGTAGGTGCTGTAGCCGGCGTCGGACTGGCAGACCCGGCCCAGTCGACTGATGTAGCCCCACTCCTCGAGGGCGCGCAGGTGCGACCGCCGCTGAACGGTGGCGAAGTAGACAAAGTCCTGACTGGCGAAGCCATAGACGTAGTGCACCAGAAAGTAGTCCTTCATGTGGTACTCGATGTCGATCTTCGCCGAGTCGGTGAAGGACTTCTCGAGGAGGGAGAGGTACCGGCCGCCGGCGGTCTCCAGCGACCGCGAGGCAATGGCGGGCACCATGTCCCGGTAGGGGCCGAGGCGGGAGTTGGTCGCCGCCACGTACAGCACCGGCGTCACCCGGGGCCCGCTGCCGGAGAAGCGGGACGGGCCGACAAAGGCGAGCGTGCTGCTGTTCTCATCGTTGGCCGCCACCGGCAGGGGAATAAGCTCTTCGGCGGTGGCGATGGCGCCCAGGCGATGGCGCCGACAGGCGCCCTGGTGGACGGTGCCGCAGACGAGCAGCGAGGCGGACAGCTCGTCCACGAGGAGGACCTTGTTGAGGTTCGCCCGCAGGCTGATCGAGGACTCGTCGACGCCGCTGCAGTCGCTCGGAGAGCAGAGCGGCGAGTCGAAAACCGGCCCGGTGCGTACCGACTCGAGGACGGCCAGAGTGCTCCCATTTAGTCGATAGATCCAATTGGCGGCGCCCACGTACAGGTTGCCCCAGTGGTCCAGCGCCAGGTGGGTGAAGTTGATGGAGTGGTTTGCTGTCGTGTAGATGTTCAAAATAGAAGAGGAGGAAGTGGATGAAGAGGTGCTGTTCACTGAAGAGGAGGACGATGAGTCTGACTTGAGATCAAGGGCTGAGTCTGGGTGGGGGGGGGGAAGAATGATCATCATTAAAGAATGAAAAACTGTTGCTGAACAACGCAAGCCAAGCTGTCACGTGCTGCAAGTTGCATTTGTTGTTGTCAACTCATCAGCTGCTATATACAAGAAGGTGCCCTGCTCTTAACATACCTGTACCGTTGATGGCTAGCATGCCATTATTACCGTTATGCGCCGTGGCCGCCGCATGTGGCGCCTGCTGCAGTACGCTGGCACCGGCCACCAGCATGGCGCCCACCAACAGAAGGTACTGCCGCCAGCTGCTGCAGTGTCTTTGGGAGGGCGCCTGCTGCTGCTGCTGCAAACTGTTGCCTGCTCTATACCTGCTCTGCTGGGCTGCTGGAGAACTGGCGCTGGTAGTGGTGGTGGTGGTGGTGGTGGTTGCAAGGGCGTAAGGCTGCCGGGAAGGCGTCATGAGGGCATCACAGGATGATGGGCTGGGGCGCAGTGCCGGCGACTCCATTGCCGAACACCTCTCCCGCTGACTATGTGGCTCACTGGCACTGGGACGTTTTCTCGAGACCGTCGTCGTCGTCGGCTGCGATGTACATCTGCTTCTGCAATGTGTTTGCTGCAGGTGTTCCAGCTGACGCAATTGACACTGGTGGTCGTGCTCTCTTTGGGTGCCACCTGGGCTGGGCATTTCTGCCCAAAGCTGATGATGGTGACGATTTCTTGTTTTCATGTCTCTGAAAACGGGTTGTGAGGGGTGATGGGGTGGGGTGTGGTGGTAGTGGTGGTGGTGGTGCTTTAGTCGATCACTTGTTTCATTTTAAAAGGAGGTTGTTTGTCGTGGTGTTGAGTGGTTGAGTTATGGGCCGGGAATAGTCGGCTGATCTAAAGTGCAGCATCTATTGTAAACGGTAAAAAAAAGGTAAAATGTTCAATTATTTACCAGCACACACATTTAAATTTTAATTGGTGAATAAGGTGTTTATTGAAAACAGAATTTTACTTAACACACTGTTTTTATATTCACAAGTTTGCGGTCTCAAACAAAAATACCGTTTTGAATTTAGACAAACGCTACTTTGTTATATTTTCTTTTCCCCTCCTCTTCCTTTTAATATGAGCATTGTTGGCGAGTGTCGTATAAATTAAACATCTTGAATCGTTCTCATGAGGATATATTGTCATTATAGCAAACAGTCTCTCCGCCATCAGTAGCATCATCAACAGAGGACCCTGCGCCACTTTTCTTAATATTAATTGAATTTTTTTTGCATCTCACTCTCCTCTCTTTACCCACTTTTAGTTTTTCTTCCCCACTCATCGTCATCGTCTTCTACTCCATCGTCTGCAATAATATGTCTGATTAATATCACAGCTTCTGCTGTAAAGGCGACGGCTGTCTCATCATCATCATCATCGTCGTCGCCATTGCCGTCGTCTTCGTTTGGCTAAGCAAACAACGGCACGAAGAAGGCGAGTACATATTTGCCATTAGCTCAATTGACGGAGGCTAATAATAAAAGAGTAAACCAAAAAGAAAATGATGAACAAAATGAAAAGCAAACCACACACACATACACACACTTAAGGAGAGTGAGCAAGAAAAATTTAGACAGACAAACACACACTTCATCAGCGTTCTCCAATTTATGAAATATTTATAATTTTTCTCTTTTTCATTTTTCATCTTCCTTCTTGTTAGTTCTTTTTTCATTTAATAATACGAACCGTCAATTGTCAACTTGAACACACACACAAGCGCACAGCACTTACACAAACAGGAGAAACGGAAACACTGAAATTTCAAAGTGGAGCTCTCCGTCGGTAATTGCACTGTCGACTGTTGGTTGAGACTTTCCCTTTGCTGTTAGTATGGGAGCCCCAGCACTACCACCACCACTGATACGGGCACTTGTTTATTCTGATGACTATCAGTCGCGTTTTGCCTACCTTTTCAATGCTCCATTTTGAAACCTCCTTAGCGGCCGATTAATGATTGGCATCGATTGCTTTTGCGATTCGATTACGAAGCACAAGCGCACAGGCTGACAGTCATTGCTGCCCTGCATCTGTCAATCACTGAACACACTGTCTGTCAGCCGATGATGATGATGATGATCAGCTGAGAGAAGTGTAATGTAGGCAAAGGCAAAGACAGGAGAAAGGCTGCTGATACTCAGGTACTACATGCTCATTTGTCTCACTAGTAGTGGAGAACTGATTTTGTGTGTCTTGTTCAAATTGTTTCCCCCTTTCTTTTGATAGTCATTGGCTGTTGTAAGTTTTTAACCCGAAGTTAGCTGAGAAAGTGTTTGCGGCAGTGGAAAAAAGCATTTGGAAAATGTGTCATTTAGGCCACAAAACTAGCGTTTTAATTAAAAACAAGTTAAAGTTAAATTAATTGTTGTTATTAAAAATTTTTTAAACTACGTTTAAAACTAAATTAACTTTAAATTTTTAATCAATTAATTCATTGTTTTGATTTTTTAAAATCATGTAAAACTTTAAGCATAAATTTTTTAAAACAATATGTTTTTTTGTAATTGCCAACAATTGTCTTTTTAAAAACAGTTAGGAAAAATATGAGTATTCAAGTATTTTTTTCAAAAAAATAAATGTATGCAAATTTGCTGGCAGAACCAGTTATCGTTTTTCTTTTGTGCATATGGTGTAAAGTGGCATTTTATTATAAAGCTAAACTAGAGAGACTATGGTAAAGCCACATCAAGAAAAGTAAAAAGCAATGCAAAGAAAATGGCAAATAAAAAAGCAGAAGCTTTAACAAAGCCCTCACTGATCATTAGGAGTTTTATAAACTATGTAATTTTGCCTGTGAGCAGTTTTTTTAAATGCAAAAAAGAGACAAGCACATTGAAACTGAGTTGATACGGGCACTGACTTAATAACCGTGTTTAAGTAGCAGATACACATGCACATGAGATTAAAATTTAAGCAAACAAAAACCAAAAAAGAAAGTAAATTCTAGTCAAAAAAGGGAAAGTTTAAAATGATAGTTATGTTTGAGATTTTTAAATTGTGCAGTTACTACATTAACACAAACACTTGCTGTCAACCAGTTAGTAAAATAAAAGTCCGAATAATAAGTAAAAAAAGATTTTTTAAAGCAACAAAATTTTAAATTCAGAGTGATTGTGCCATGCAGTTGATGAAAAGTCATTTTATTTAATAATTTTAACAGTTGTTTTTTTGCTCAAAAACACTTTTTAGTACTATTTGTAAAAATTTTATGTAACAGTTATTGTCAAAAAAACTTCAAAATATAAACAAAATATAAAAAAACAATTTTTAAAAAAAATTGCAATTAATGAGATTAAGATACTTAATTTAAAATACATTAACTTAGCTTGTTTTTAGTTTAGCAAAAAGATGTGTCTGCATCTAGGGTTTTGTATTAGTAATGTATGTAATGACCTGGAAACGGAAAGCATCAGTGTTTGTAGAAGTTTGCTTACTAGCAAATATTTGCACTGATAAAAAACATGTTCACACCGCCAATGACACTTACATTTTGTCTCTTTAAACACTATCAAAGTGACTGAGTGAGAACACAAGCACTTTCCGTTTCCGCACAATGCGTCCGGCAAGTTTTGAGTGGCTATTTAGTTTCCTCAATTGAATCAGTCAGTGTTTGTGCTTATGTCAATAATGTCAATTTTTCGGCCATTTTTTCATTAACTTATATTTAAAACACTGCAACTAAAATAGGTCTCAAACTGTTACCTAAAAAACATCAATGAAAAATTTAATAGTATTGGTCATTATTGGTAAAAAATGTTAAATAATATTTCTATCGTTTTTTATCTTTTGAAGCCAATGTTGGTCAGATTTTATTTGCATGAATTCTTAATTTTATTTAAAATAACATAAAAATTTGTTTAACTGAAAAATTACAAGTCAAAGTTAAACAATATAAAACCATTTTTAACCTAATCAGATTAAAATATAAATTTTAAACTAAAAAAAGTTCTTAAACAAAAACAATATCAAGTCACTGTTGACATTATTAAAACGACAAAATGTCAATAAACAAAGTTTTTAGATTATTTCAACACTTCTCAATTAAAGAAATGAAATTGGGTGAAAATGACAAGCAAAGCTGTGATGATGTTTATGATGTTGAACTTTGCTTGGTCAGTAGATTTGCGGAAAGTTATTAACACAGTTTCTAGAGAATAAGTGAAAAAGAGAGGAAAGCAAGCAAATGTCAAATGAGATGACAGGACATACTCAGCAACGGCTGACATTGAACACACCAGTGGCTTTGAGCTTCAAATGGTTCACTGGCCGATCGAATGTGTCAAATGGATCAACTTTTTTGCTCTATCCTTGCACTTTACTCTTAAAGCTTGATCAGTAAACTTGGCAAATGAAGCCACAGTTTGAGACAACAAAAAACAGTGGTAGTCAGTTGGCTGGCCGTCAAACCCATCAGCGACCAATGACACTGACCAAAGATGAGCAAAAATGCTGTCAACAAACTTCCGTCACACGTTCCAGATATGCCAATGTAAATGCAAAAACTTAAAGATGATGTTTATGATAAAACGGAAAAGCATAGTACAATTAAAATAAAAAGTATCAATAAACGGTTAGATTGAAACCAACAAACAGAATGTCAGATGTTCTTTAAAACAAAAAGTCGTTTTTTGCAAAAACAATTGTATTTGTCAACTACAATGCGACTAATAAAATTAAGTTTACAAAACGAATAGCCTCAAATAAACCTGAATAAGCATTTTTTACAAAAATTATACGTTTTCTATGTATTTTACCATAGGTCACAATTGCAAAAACCTCAAATAGCAGAAAAGTTAACGCTAATAAAGCACTGTCGCCAACAATAAAACAAGTTAAAAATTTGTATTGTTTTTCTGGTACACAACACACAATGTTTTTGCTTAATTGCAACAATAAAGTTTTTTTTGAAAAAATAGTTTAAAGCTACTGGTACTAGTGTCACTGAACACAATGTCTTTTCGAAGTTTTTTGCCTGTGTTTGCTTATTTAATTAAGTTTTAAAATTGTTTTAAACAAAAATTTTTTGTGACATAGTGAAATTGTATTGCTTTTGCAACGCATGTCTAATTTAAATAAAAAGTTTACATTTTTACTAGAAGAATTTACCATCAAACTAAAAATTTTGAATTTTGATATTTTAAAACTGTTTGAGAATGGCTTTGCAAAAAAACCCAGCTTTTTTCACTTTTTCAACAAGTCAATTAAACTGACGTAGTGGCCCTTCGGTTGATTGTCTCCTTTTCAGTTTTGTCTAATGACACTGTCATATGGCTGGATGCCTGCAAAAAGGAGTCATTCAATGGTGGTGATGCCCAAAATGAGATTGAGAGCACAAGGAAGATCAGTGAGGCAGGCAGGGACTGGGCCACCAGTTGACAAATTAATCACCCACTCATTAGGAAAAGAGCTGCATCACTAAAGTTCTACAGTCAATACACACAGTGCTCTGTGAATTAACTAAATCATATATTGCCAGACAACTAATGAGATGAAAATGAAAATTTGGATGAAACATTTTGACTGTTGCCTTGTTTGAGTTGCCGTGACAATTTGTTTAGCTGAAACTGTTCGCATTATCAACTGACAACCACTAATAATAAGAATTTTTGAATTATTATTTTTTATCTTTTGATGTATTTGCCAAAATATCTTAGCCTAAAGATATAATTTTTGCAAAGTTTTTTAAATGCTAAGCTTTATTATGATGTTTGTGCTCAACAGTATTATTGAAATTATGAACAGCTGTTCGCAAAATCTAAAAAATAAAGTTTGATTTCATTATTAATTAAATGAAATTAAGTTATAGCATAATTCAATAAATTAATAATAAACATAATAAGGCAAAGATATAAATAGCTGAAGGGCCATTTTTTGTTTCACAAGAAAGATCTTAGTGACTTTTTTGTTTAAAAAAGACCATTCTAAAAACAAAAAATAACATTAAGGACAATTGCCAAAGGCAAATTATACTTTTTTATTTTAAGATTCTAATAGACATTTTTTTGTCAGATCATAAAAACTGCCAAGTGGGCTAACTTTTCAGTTTTTTTTATAAAATTGACTTTTTGTTTGTCAAAATAGTAAAAGCTAATCAATATTGCGTTTGTGTTTGTTTGTTTCGGTTTTGCTCATATTAAACAACACTACAAAAATGTATTTGAACAACTTATAAAAGAATTTTAAACAAAATTTATTTTTATTATCTCAATTTCAATAGGTTGCTTTTTGTTTAGGCATTCAGTTCACACCCAACACACATCAAAAGTGAAAATGTGTAACTAAAAAGCCACTTTTGAACTACTGATCTGGCCTGGTCATTTGTCTTTGACTAGGCAAAAAAACGAGCGCAGCATTGAGTTTTGGCCAAAACTCATCAACACCGTTCGCTTCGACACTTGCCAATTTGTCAATTTGTCACTAGTGTTTGCTGCATGGCAGAAAGCATTACATTTCGTTAAAGAAATATCAACATCGATGTAGCCTTTTTGCTATCCCTTTTCACTTTTTTGTACGGGTTCAGCAGTGCGCCCCAAAAAAATTGGCCTGTTGCCCAACTAACCAGTGAACCAGCTACTGCATCATTCTGCCCAGTCACTGAAAATCGAGGACAAGAAACTAAAACTAAAGAGTGAGTTTGAAAAAGGCAGAAACTTAAAATATTGCCTTTTTGACAGGCGAACGATCTGCCAATAAAAGTACAATTTTGTGTGTGTAGTGTTGCAGTTTACTGGGTGTATTCGGGTGTCTCTATTCTTTCAGCATTTTTTTTGCCCCGACTTCTACTTCACTTGACAGTTATGTAACCGAAGATGGCTGGGAAGGCTGAGAAGATGCTCAAATGTTTGTTGGGCTCATCACCGTTTTTAGCCAAACAGCAGCAGCATCTTCGCCTAAGCAGACACTCATCGATTCAGCAACCACCGATGAATGTCTGTTTCAAAACATCAAAGACATTGCCGTTTTAGAAGAAGACACTTTTTTGGCGTTTTTTCAGAGAAAATGGGACAAGCTGGTGAACAGCAAATAATTAGCAGCAAGTAGCTGCAGCTAATCAGGCGCATAAATAACTGCAGCGACGACGATGGTGGCAAAGTCGTTTTCTGCTACTTGATTAGCACTGAAACTGCTACTGCAGTTACACATTAGTGTTGCTGTTGAGTCGAGAAGACGTCGAGTGACACTTACGCAGATAATGGTTACATCAACAACGAATTTGGTAGTAATGGTGCTGCTGCTGCTGAATTTGCTGCCTCCCAGCTTGTACCAGAATATGCGTAAGAGTAAATAAGGACATTTTTAGATCGAAGTTGCCAAATGACTGTCTCCGGTTACGGTTTCAGAGAGTATGCAGAGTGCGCCTGTAAATTAAGACATTGGGAAAACTGCCGCAATATCAACATCAACATCAACATCAGCAGCAGCATTCACAGACGAGAGAATGCTTGCTAGTGAGTTTGATGTCAGTGTTGGGCAAAAAAGTGCAACCGATCAGCCAAACATGAGGCAAAACATTAAACAGAGCCACTTTCTCCGTTGTCAGCGGCCAGCTGATAGATTTGTCAAGTGCTGATGCTGCTGCTGTTGCTGCTGGTGAAACAGGCAGAAATTTGACAGATTCCACTGCGGCGCCAAATTTCGCCAGCGCACTACGTTACGAATTCACACTCAATTGCCAATAGCGGCGGCAGAAAATCCTCGCCGCTGAATTCAATTTATGTTTACATTGAGCACTGCAGCCCAATCACCAACCACTCTAGCCGATTTAAGAACACATGTTTGCACTGTACTGCATTGCAGACAGTGCACTGCACACTTTGATACTTTGATTCACCCGGCAGCAGGCTGGTGAGCAACATTCAGTGAGCTCCTTTGATCCTCTGATGTAAAAACAACAAACAAAAGTTGTGTGTGCCCAGTGAAAGAAAGAAAGAACAGTTTGATATGAACAGTGTTGCAAGTGGCAGTGTCATTGGCATCATCGCCATCATCAACACTCTCTTTCTCTCATTCTTTTTCCCTTACTGCGGCAGCAAATCAAAGCGGATACAACGTAAAAATTTGGCCAGCATTGAATAATATGTGTTTGGGTGAAAAGAGGGCTAGTTTAGAATAAAGTATTCAAAACACTTGCTAACAGAAGATTTGAGTAGTGTGTGTTTGTAAGAGTTTAAACTGCCGCTGTGAGGGCAAAGAAAAGCGATTAATTTGCCGCCTTAGTGTTGGTGTTGGTGTTTGTGTTTGCACTGTGTGTGTGTGCATGATGCGCTAGATGTGCTTTCTCTGAAATACACACACACACTCAGTTATACTAATCACAACATTAGTAGATGGTAGAAAGGAATCAAGAGCAACAACAGCGGCAAGTTTGGGCGCAACATCAACATCAACATCGGCAACAGCAGCAGCAGCAGCAGCAGCAGCAACAGCATCACAAACACCCGTAATGTCGTACAAGTCGACTGACATGACCAAAGTACTTGAGGGAAGGGGCACCATAAAAATTGTGCTTGCTCTAGCAAAAAGTTGCCACTGCCCGGTAGTTGGGAAGGCAAAAAAAGGAGGGGGAAGGAGAAGAGGTTGAGGACAGAAAAAGAAGCAAAAAAAAAAATGAACAACACTCGAGACTTGTTAAGCGCAATCGAATCAGTTCTGCTTGTTATCCCTCGTGAACTTGAATGGCCTTTGAAATGGCCTGGTCACCGTAGAGGAGAGGCCAAGTCAGTGAGCACTGATGACCAGGCACTGTCACTGGGCCCGACCACTTGAACACCGTCGGGCTGGTAGTGCTGGTGCTGGTGGTCACAGACACCAATGCAAAGACGCAGTGAAGCGAGCAATTGGCACGGACTGACAAAACCAAACGGACTGACTGCCTCTGTTTGCATTTGCATTGATCACTTACTGCAAAAGTGAGTGCAAAAAGGAAAGTGAACTTTTGGCAAACTTTGCTCCTTTTGCAGCAATCATTTCTTTTTTTTTGTTTTTTTGTTCTCTGTGCTTGCATTCAAATGGTTTCTAATGCAGTGAGCGCCCGTTCCAATCAGCTTTTAAACACAACGCTGAAGGAGCTCTCAAAAGTGCAAAGCTTTGAAAAGAAAATTAATTTCAATTGAAAAAAAGAAAAAACGAACAAGGTTTTAAATGGGAATTGTTCAAATTAATAAGCATTTTGTTTTGCAACAGTTAACAATTGAACACTTGAAACTGGAGCAAAATTTGAAGGAATTTAAAGTTTATTGTAATTGCCAAACTAAACACTATTTTTAGATATGAAAATATTATTGTTAAGCACTTACCAAATTCTTAATAACAAACGTTATTAGTTTGCAATACAAAAGTAGTTTTTCATTCACGTCTGATCTGTTAAAAATAATACGAAAAATTCTAAATTAATAAAACATAAAAAGGTATTGTTTTAGGTTGTTTTAAAATAGCAACTAGCAAGGCAATTTTTTTCTGCATTTTTGTGTACATTTGACCTTGGTCATTAGGAGCAAACAAATGTTGATCATAAACAGAAAAGATGTTTTGCTTGACTATCACCTATTTTTTTAGTGTTTGCCTCATTGGTTTGCAGCATTGTGTGAGTGTCGCCCAGTGTTTATCCGATTTGTTGGTCACTGGTCGATTGATGCTGCTGCTGCTGCTGCTGATGTTGCTCATTCATTAGCTCACATATCTTGTCTTTCCCAGCACGTCCCTTCAGTGCGCCTGTACGTGAATGTGATAAATGATGCTCATGGCGATGCGCTCTCTCTCTCTCTCTCTCTCTCTCTCTCTCTCTCTCTCTCTCTCTCTC
>JAALOO010000352.1_pt1 | contig 41495 bp, 41 predicted proteins | sample 7257641 | NCBI WGS metagenome assembly JAALOO01 (sample SAMN14085613, study PRJNA598686) | mite metagenome | biome: ENVO:01001000; feature: ENVO:01001002; material: ENVO:01001226; isolation source: single female mite from University of Michigan culture on fish food culture... ...
AGTTTCAAAGTACCCGACAGATTCACCCGGGACTGCTCCTCGGGCAAGTGAGTAGTGATCTGAGGAGAGAGAGAGAGAGAGAGAGAGAGAGAGAAATTGGAGAACAAACTCCCTTTATTTTTGTGTTTTTTCGAAACAATACATTTGTGTGTCACAAGGGAGTGGTGGTGGTACTTTGAGCAATAGCATAACTATACACAACTATTGTGTGTGAACTGCCTGTGTGTGTGTGTGGTGTTTGAAAAGAGGTGAGAGAGAGACTGAAAGCTAAAATCAAAAAGAAGATAAAAGAGGAATTTCGTTTTGTAGTGGTAATGGAATGCTAGAACACTCCCGGTCTAGTCTAGCAAATTTGCTTCCCAGGGATTGTCTTTTCACTGGTGGTAGTAGTGGTGGTTGTTCGCTTGGGCGAAGACGCGCTCCAGCACCTCAAAGATCAGCTCGCTGGGAGCGGTGGCGGTGAACTGGTGCCAGGCGCCAGAGGAAGAAGAAGAAGAAGAAGAGGAAGAGGAGATGATCAGCTCGGCCGCGTGGAAGACGACAAACTTCAGGCAGTTCTCCTTCAGCGTGGGCGCATTGTGGCGGTCGGCGTGCACCAGGTGGGCGAACACCGAGTCGGTGGTCAGCTGGAGGGAGAGCTGCTGCTCGCAGGCGACCTTCAGGGCGGTCACTTCGTACTGGGTGGGAAGGGAGTAAAGAGAATCAGTACACAAAGATAATCAATTAGCCAAACAGAGCTGGACATACCTTGTCGGCGGCAGAGAGCAGCTCCAGCGTAAAGTCCTCCTCGGCGGCCAGCGCACCGGTGTAGATGAAGAGCAGCAGCGAGTGGACCGTCTTCGCCGACAGGTCGCGAATGACCACCCGCCGCTCCTGGGCCTCGCGGGTGTTCCCGTTGCGCAGTAGCATCGCCTCAAAGACCACCGAGTGGGCCGTCAGGTACAGCTGGTGCACGTTGAAGGTGGTCACGCTGTTGTCGTCGGCGTCGTCGTCGTCGTTAGCAGTGCCTGGCTGCTGCTGATCCTGCTGCTGCTGCTCCTGCTGCTTCTTCTTCTTCATCACCACCAACTTCAGATCGCTGCCGGCGCCCCGCTCCAGCAGGGACTTCATTGTCTGCGAGTGTCCATTCCCTGCATTGTTGCCACTGAGCAGGTGGTAGTTGGGCAGGCTGGGGGTGAAGACGCCCGAGTAGAGGTCCGAGGTGTAGTGGCCGAAGATCTGGAAAAGGGAGTTGGGCAGAGAGAGAGAGAGAGAGAGATTAAGTGCCACAGACGACGCAAATCCCAACCACTTACATCAAAGACCAGCTCCAGCGAGTCATTGGCGCCAAAGAAGCTGTGGTCCAGATCGAAGCAGAAGTAGTTCGACACATTTCCGCGTCCTCCTCCGGTCATTGCCTGCTTGTACTTTTTCACTGGGTGGGCGAGAAGAAGAAGAAGAAGAAGAAGAAGAAGAAGAAGAAGAAGAAGAAGAAGGTGGTGATAATTTAGAACAACTGTGGTGTCTCCCACTTCTACTACTTACGCCAGACCATGTGCTTGGAGCCGTTCTTCCTGATGACGTTCACCTCAGCGTCGAGCATGATGAAGGCGCCCTCCTTCCAGTGCAGATGGGCCGCGGCGGAGTCGCTGAAGGGCGTCGACGTCAGGCAGACGTCCGGCGGCAGGATGTTGCAGTTGTCCACTTTGCCACGGCCAAGCTGCTGCTGCTGTTGCTGCTGCTGCTGCGATCGATAGTGGTAGTCCACGCCAAAGTCGCTGCCCGCCGGACAGAGCTCCACCTCGAAGCGCAGGCCATGCTCAAGGGCGTAGAAGGTGGGCGAGGAGGGCACCCGCTGGCAGGGCTCAAAGTGGCGCCGGTAGACGTTGAACTGGTCGACGCGCCAGTGGTGCCGCACCCGAAACTCCGTCATCGGCGTCACCGAGGAGGATTCGTAGAAGGGAAGGGCGGCGGCAGAAGAAGAGGCAGAAGGGGGAGAAATAGAACTTGAGCCTGAGCCAGAGTTTGAGCTTGAGTTTGAGCCTGAGCCAAGGTCCCGCGGGCTGGTGGTCGCCGCCGTAGCAGTTGGAGAGTAGCGGCGGTGGCGATGGAATTGGCGGTGTTGGGGTTGGCTGTAGTCCATAACTTGGTGGTGGTGGTGGTGGTGGTGGTGGTGGTGAAATCGAATCGAATCGTAAAGACAATCGACGAGTAGGGGAGAGAGTGAATGAATGAATGAATGGAGAAGGGAATGTCTTGAGGAATGTTCTGAAGAGAAAGAGAAATAGAAATAGAAAGGCGGCGAAGAGGCGGCGGCAGAGGAGGAGGAGGACGTGATGCTTCTCCTTCGGCGGCCGAGAACGTTCTGAGGACAAGTGCGAGCGAGCGAGCGAGCTAACGAGCTAGCGTCCTAGCGAGCTAGCGGCGGACACACACTGTGTGGCACGTAGTAGCAGCAGCAGCAGCAGAATGAGTCAGATCTGAGTGATGATACGCAGTGGAAGTAGCAGCAGCAGCATCAGCAACGACGTCAGCCCAACGACAACACACACACCACAACTCGTTCACTCTCGTTTCTATTTCTATTTCTCCCTCTTCCTTATCAGCAGCGCTCGTCTGTTTGCAAAAGTAATCTCTCTGACCAGAGGATCAGTTATTCAACCACTGAGCTGCTGACCACCATCACGCTGGTGTCCACCGGAGAAAACAGGTGCTAAAGGAGTTCAAAACCAAACTTTAGTGCTGCTGCTTCTGGTGTACAAACACAACAATCGTGGTAGTGGATAGTGGTCTTATCTGTGGACAACTCTTTCTTCTTCTTCTTCCCTAACCTTCAGCGCTCAATGGCGACAAAGTTCATGCGCTCGATGGCGTCGTAGCGGTAGTCAAAGAAGAGCTCCTCGCCGTCCTCGATGTGGCGGCGGGCGTAGATGCCGACGCGGTGGTCCCCATTGACCAGCTTCACCTGCTGCACGCAGTTGGCGTTCAGCGCCGAGTGGTTGGCGAAGCGAATTTTGTTCCCCTTCCTCTTCGCGTCCACCACTTGATCTGAAAGATGATGACGAAGTTAGAGCCGAGTTCTAAATGGAGGCGTTCTCTTCTCAGCACTCACTTACCGGCATTGACATTGAAGAGGTAACTGGTCTTGCCCTTGTCGTACACCCGTCCCCGTCGGTCCGCTTCGCCCTGGGAGATCGTCTCGCCGCAGTACTCCGAAATGAGCTCGCCCTTCGCCGCCGCTCCCCTCAGGTAGACGCCCCAGCCGGACACTGTGGAGGGGCCGAGCAGCAGGTGCCGGTGCTGGCCGCGCTGGAGGGCCACGTTGCGGCAGCCGACGAGCTGCTTCTTCTGCTCGTGCTTCTTTTGCTCCAGTTCTCCACGCTCCGGCAGTTCAGCTACAAAAGAGGAAAAGTTTGGTAAAAAGAACACAGGTCACAAAAACCCAGCCCAGCCCAGCCCACGTACCTGCACCACAAATCTTGCACAGATCAGGATCGCACTCCCTGCCGGCGATCTGACAGGGACAGCGCCCGGTGAGACAGCCGCCCAGGCGGCACCGGCAGCCGGCGAAGCGGTTGCCGCAGCCTCGGCTGCTGCTGCTGCTGCAGCTGCAGTTGCAGAACTTCTCGCAGAAGGTGCCCCGTCGGCGACATTCGCAGTGCTCACCGGCACCGGCGCCCATGCACGACAGCCCCGGGTGGTGGCAGGGCCGGTAGCTCCACTGCCAAAAGAGCTCCTCCTGCTCCTCTTCCTCCCTCTTTCTTTTCTTTCCCTTCCTGAAGGACTTGTTGTACTTTGACCAGAGGGCCTCCCGGGCCCGTCTCGTGCTTGTTTTGCCGTTGTTGCTGCCGCCGCCGCCGCCATTGCTTCTGCCTTTGCTCCACTTCTGCCCCTCTGCAATCGCTCGCTTGATGGAGCGCCTCTCCTCGCCGGTCAGCGAGTGCTGGTAGTACGCCCACACCTCGGCGCAGCTTTTGTTGTTGTCGCTGCCTAGTACTCGGGCGATGGAGCAGAACTGTCGCTGGAAGGTGACCACCAGGACGTTGAAGAGCGTCTTCTCGGCGGCGGTGAAGTTGTGGTGTTCAGGAGGTGAAGCTTGGAGAGACGGGATCACCTTTTCTTTTTTCCTCCCGCCGGATTGCTTCGAAAAAGAGAGAAATGTGTGATTGTTAGAGGTAATGTAAACAAACGGCAGAAAAACTGCTTACAAAGTTGAGGTAGCAGTCCTCTCCACAGGGCTTAGAAGTGCCCTGGGCGAGCCATCCCTCACTTTGGGGCTTACTGATGGGCTCGAAAAAGTCTGCAAATGAAAAGAAGTTAAGTTAAAGATGAGAAGGTGATAAAGAGTTGTTGTTGTTGTTGTGAAGGCTAACCATGCGAGTTGCAGTCGTAGATGAAGCACTGCGGACAGAAGAGCTCCTGAAAGGAGTTCAGCGCCTCTTTGCGACTGTGAACAGCAGAACTGTGGACCTCGTCCTCCTTTCCGTCAATATTCGGCATCAGCGTGCTCACGTTCAGCGCCTCCTTGTTCTTCACCCGCTGGTAGTTTTGATATCTGTAGATAAAACGAAGTTAGTGAAATGTAAACAAACTTCCAGGCATACTTTTCCTTCAGCTCTTCAGGCGAGAAGGCGTAGTTGACAATGTACAGGGAGATCAGCTCAAAGGCGAGCTCTTGGTCGACGACGATCGCTGTTGTGGAGGATGAGGGAAAAACAAATTTCTAAATAGAAAATCTTGAAGAAATGTCAATGGTCACATACGTTCTGCGGGAGCTTTCAGTGTCCTGGGCCACATCACTACGTCTTCTTTGCCCCAGGCCTGGCCGGTGATGACATCAACGGTGTCCGAGAGGATGTCATCGGTCATGAAGTGCTCCGCGGGCATGTGCACCCGATCGTCGTACAGCTCCAGCAGGTCGTCCTGCCACTCAATGTCGTTCACCACCGAGTCGGCGATGTAGGGCACATGGTGGAGCGTGGTCTCATCCGGGGCGAGCACATTTCGAAGCAGCGGCGCCCAGGTGCACCTGAAAGACACCGCAAAAAAGACACAAAAGTGTTAAAGTCTGTCTTGGTCAGTTTTCAATAGCTCAAATTACAAACATTTTAGGCAGCGGCAGCAGGAACTTCAAGGTGTACTGCGGCACTGCGTCAGTCTCGAATCGGTACTTTCTAGCGATGCGAGTCTAGGGATCAAATACAAGAGATTAAAATGGAGAATTTGATTGACTTTTTGCTGAACACAAACAAACAAACAATCATACCTTTGTGATGCCTCCACCGGTAAGCGGCAAGTTGAAGCACCAGCCCGTCTGCAGGTCGAGCCTCTTCAGGCGGGCCACGTACTCGTCCACCTTCTTCAGATTGGCCGCGTACTCGTCGGTTGTTTTGGCCAGCTTCCGGTCGGCCGCTTCAGTGGCCAGTCGGCGGTACACCTCCTTGACGACGCAGGCCAGGAAAGCCTCCTCTTCTTCAGGCTCCAAACGGTGGCTCATGATGAGGCTTCGGTTTTTGGTTGGTTGGTGAGGTCAGGTAAAATCTGTGGTTGAGCAACTAAAGAAACAGTCGTTAAAAACACATCAAGAATTTAAAAAGGCGCCAGAATCCGAAAAAAACTTTTTTTGAGAGCCAGAGCTGAAAAAGGCGCAAGACAAAAATAAGCACATTTTTGCCCCTTCACAGAGTACAGTACACTAGAAGAGCACGTGTGATTTGGCAGTGGACAGAAACTTCCAAAAAGAAGTGGTCAGATCAAGTCAAGTCTCCTTCAAGTTCTTTGCATCACCTCCACCACCCTTGCTTCAGTATGGCGTCTTCATCGTTTGATTTTGAAGATAAGATGACCACGTTTAGCCTAAATCGCAGCTGGTCTATCGAGAAAATAAACTTCTACCGATACAAACCACGCGACAACGAACCGCTCAAGTCGCCCGTCTTCTACGCTCCTGAGCACGATCTGCAGTTCACCATTCTCATCTACCCTAATGGAAGTGGTCAACCGTACGATTTACGCAAAGTTTATCTAGACGCCAGTGTGCAGGTGAAAACTATTTCCGGGGAAAGTGGAGAAGATCAAACTAGCAAAAACTGCTACTGGAAGGGTGGTGCACAGATTGGCATCGACTATACTATTGAGATATGGCTTAATAATGGCAACCAACCAATGACGTACAGTAAGTTTGTAAAAACAATTTTTTATTTGCAAAGTTCTGCGTTTTAACGATCTTTTTGCTATATATTAGGAGAGGAATTTAAACAACCTGTGAACTTTACTGGAACTGATTTTCGCAAAAGTATTTATGATTTTGGTGGTAGAGATTTTAGTTATATCTCGAGTAACAGTAACCTGAAGATAAATTGCAATGTAGGCGGCTACCTTTTTCAGTTTTTCCTGAACTAACCATTTTAAGCTTTTCCCAACAGATCAATGTCTCCTACCCGACTGACTCCTTCTCGGGCATCTGCTGCTCACCTTCGCCTGTGATTGAAATGTCTCGAAGTGGAGACCACTTTGAGAAGATGAAGGCTCTCCTGGAGACGGGCGCCAACAGTGACATCACGCTGGTGGTGGGAGTTCAGGAGTTCAAAGTGCACAAGTTTCCCCTGTTCACTCACTCAGCCGTCTTTGCAGCCATGTTCAAGCACAAGAAGACCAAAGAGGCTCTTAAGAAGAAGGTGGTCATTGAGGATGTGCCTGCTGAAGTGATGCGCAGTCTGCTCCACTACATTTACACTGGCACCGTTGAAAACAAGGATGATCTGTCTGTTGAGCTCTTCTCTGCAGCTGATAAGGTAGGACTTTTCAGTTTTGCCCTTCACAATTAATATCTGTTTCTAATTTATCTTTACAATCTTCAGTACCAGTTGGACGCCCTCAAGGAGGCCTGTGAGCGTCAGCTTTCGCTGAAGTTGACCACCGACTCTGCTTTCACTTCCCTTCTGTACGCTGACCTCCACAATGCGACTACCTTGAAGGAGAACTGCATCAAGTTTGTCGCCTTCCACTCTATGGTGTCCAGCACCTCCCCCGCCTGGAGCCAGTTCACCGCCGCTGCTCGTCCTGAACTGGTCACTGAGGTGCTCACTCGAGTGATTGCCAAGCTGAACTTGTAAAAAGGCTGACTGCTCACCAGTGAGTCAAAGTTACAAAGAGCGATGTTAAAAGGACAACTTGTGCTCACCGGTTTTTTTGTAGAGAGAAAGAAAGTGGAAAGCGTTAACGGTAGCGGTTGAAATAAAAATAGTAGTGGAAATGCATAAAAGGAATAAAAGCTCAAGAGAATAAATAAACATAGGAGACAATGAAGAAGAAGGAGAGGAAGAAAAAGCTCATAGAAGTTAGGTAAAAGCAATGCAAATAGCTGGAGGAGGAGGAGGAGTAGAACGAGATGTGATAAGTGATGATCACACCGATGATCACCACCACCCCAGGGGATCACCTCTCAGGCGGACGGCGAGCTGCATGTCCCGGGGCATGATGGTGACCCGCTTGGCGTGGATCGCACAGAGGTTGGTCTTCTCCAGCAGCTCCACCAGGTAGGCCTCGGTGGCGTGCTGCAGCGCCTCCAGGGCGCTCACCTGGAAGCGCAGCCCGGTGAGGACGTTGTTCTCCGCCAGCTCGCGCACCAGTCGCTGAAAGGGCAGTCGGGGCATGAGCAGCTCGGTAGTCTTCTGGTAGCGGCGAATCTCGCGCAGGGCCACCGTGCCCGGGCGGTAGCGGTAGCGCTTCCTCGGCTTCGTCTTTCTGGCTGCTCTGGAGGTTGTTGTTGTCTTTTTCCCCTGAAGCTTCGAGGGCTCACCCGGACGGGGCTGGTTCAGGGAGAACTTTCGGGCGGGTCTCGTCACATCGCTTTTCTTTCCAGGATCATTGGATGAGGATTTTTTTATGCGGACGCCTGGTGCAGGTTTGTTGTTGACCTTGCTGTGGCTTTTGTTGTTGTTGTTGCTGCTGCTGCTGCTGTCCTCTTGCTTTACTGCCGGGTGATCCTCGAGCGATCTGGCTTTCACCGGGCTGACATCCTCTTGCTTCTGCTGCTGCTGCTGCTGCCGCTGAGGCGACTTGCTCTTGATGGGAGTCTGTTTGGTGCGAGCCATGGTGATGGCGATTGGGTAAAGTGTGGTGGTGATGGCAAAGTGGTGATGGCAAAGAGGTGACCGGTGAAAAAGAAGAAGAAGAAGAAGTGGTGGACGCTGAAGTGAAGCCAGGCAAGTGAGTGTGACCAGCGAGCAGTCGTCGTCGTCCTCGTCCTCGTCTTATACCTCGGTGTCCGCTGCCAGTCATCATCACCACACATGTGCGCCATTCACCGCGGTCATCAGCTCGGTCATTCGCCTCCGTTCAAGTGATGAGTTTGAGTTTGAGTTTGAGACAGCTGTACGAGCTTGTGTGTGTGTGTGTGTGTGCAAAGGCCAGCAAATTCTGAAAAGAGAGAGAAAGAGAACAGATAAGGGAAAAGTCAAATGAAAAGATTTTGCATCGCCTTTTTTACCATTCAGCGCTTCTGCTTGCAGATGATCTTGAAAGTGGAGACAGCTGCTGGAAATCTCAGTGAATCACAGACAACTGGTAAATCGGTGAAAAGAGAAAAGGAGGTAAAAAACAAAAACATTTTTCCTTGAAGTTATAGAAACAGAGATTCGTATTTGTATTTGCATCTAGAGAACAGTAGTAGTAGTAGTGTTGTTGTTGATAGTTTCACAGAAAATGGCCTCACAAGGCAATCAAAATCACAGTGTGCTGAAGGAAAAGATATTTTAGCAAGAGAAGCAATAGAATAGAAAATAGGAAAATAGAATAGGAAAATACAGAAAAGAAAAATATCATCATAATACCTGAGAAGTAAATGCAGACAAAAGCAGACAAAGGCGGCAGTAGTAACGATAACGATAACGAATAGGATTAAGAATACGCCCTGAGATCAGAAAGAAAAAGAACACAAACACACCCTTTAGCTGACGAACCTCTACCCCTCCAGCCCCTCCCCAACTCTTCAGTAGGGCACCTTCTCCACCACCCACACCCGCTCCTCCTCGGGCACCGCCTCCCCGGTGGCTGGATCACGCAGGCGCAGCGTCTCACTCAGAAAGAGGTACTTCAGGGGGGCGGCGGCGGTGCCCCCTCCTTCTCCTCCCTTGGCCAGCGCACAGTCCTCCGCAAAGTCCTCAATCTGCAGGGTGAGGGTGGCGAGGTGCGGCCAGACGGCCTCTGCCGCCTGCACAAAGGCCCGCTTGCAGTCGTCCGCCGTGCTGCTGACAAGGTGCTGCTGAATGTCGGTGCCGGCTTTCAGTTGACGATAACGGCTGCCACTGCGACTACCATAAAGACTACCACTACCACCAGCCTGGTTCGGTTGTTGTTGTGGTTGTTGTGGTTGCTGCTGCTGCTGATTCCCCGCCGCCACCGCCGCCTTCCAAATGAGCCCGTTGCACCGTCCACAGTCACGCTTCCAGTCGCGGAACGGTGGTGGTGGTGGTGGTGGGTTGTAGAAGTTATCAAAGGCACTTGTGTAGTACTCCCGCGTCAGGCTGACGGCGCGAAAGTTGCCCTCCAGGCGGAGGTGGGCGAGGGCGGGGAAGAGGGCGGCGAGGGCGGGCAGGTCGCCGGGCCTGAAAAAAAGTTACATCAGAATCAGAAGAATCAGCGCTTTCTAGAAAACAGTCTTTACACCAGTACTTACTTGTGCAGGAGATTACTCTTCACCAGGTGCAGCGTGGTCAGTGCCAGAAAGCGAACCTGAATGGGTGAGCTAGCTGCCGCCATGGGCACTGCCGCCCCCCGGGCCCCCGCCCTCTTCTTCCTCCTCTTCGAGACGTGCTGACTGCTGAGGCCCGAAGAGGCGCAGAAGTCGGAGAAGGTGAGACGAAGGCGCTGCAGACAGTGATTGTCCTCTCTTCTGGCAAAACCGGTGCTGACAGTAGTCAGCGGAATGACGCAACTGCGGAGGACGACGCCCAGCGAGGGGCGCACCTTGCCCAGCGTCAGCGACTGCAGCCCCTGCAGGGGCCGGCCGAGGGGGCGGCCCTGCCCATCGACGCGATCCTCCAGCGCCGCCAGCAGCCGGCGAAAGGCGATGCTTCGGATGAAGCTGTTGCTGATGCTGGTGAAGGCCAGCGAGCGCAGGCCGCGGAGGAGGGCGACACCCGAGGCCCGGGACCCGGGACGGGTGCCGGTGGTCCACGCCGGCAGGTCCTTCAGCTTCAGCGTCAGGTGGCGGAGGCGGCTGAGCTCCAGCGGCTGGCCCAGGCTGAGCGGCAGGTGGGCGGCCCTGAAGCCGACGGCGTCGATCGCCGTCAGCTGCGAGAGGTCTACGTCCTGCCGTAAGTGGTGGCTGCCGTGGTAGTGCTCGCCCCGACGGTAGTTACCACTATAAATATTAGGGTGGCCCTGCGGCGAGAGAATGAGCGTCAGACGGCGGAGGGCGGGGGCCATGGTGGGCGTGAGCGCCCTCGAGAGGAGGGCGGCGATGCAGGCGCTGTCCTTGGGTACGCTGGTGAAGTTGGAAGGGCAAGGTGTGTTTGAGAGTTCTATTTGCCAAGCATTATAATGCAGCAGCACTTACCGAATCTCCTCTCCGGCGGCGTTGTACCACTCCTTGCTGAAGAAGACCTTCAGGTCGGCGAGCTGGTTGGCGCCGCTGCTGCTGTTGCTGGCGCCCCAGGCGACGATCATCCGGACGATGGCGTGGTAGTGGCGCTCCAGGGCGAGGTGGTGCAGCTCCAGCGTCACCACCGACTTGAACTTCTCGCCGATGGCGTTGAAGGCCACCTCCTAGTGAAAGAAGAGAAGAGAAGAGAAGAGAAACTAAACGTCTTGTAATCCGAGACCTTCCGAGTCTGAATTGTTGTTTGTTGTTTACCTCTTGTCCGGGCACCAGCTTCAGGTGAACAGCAGAGGGATTGATCCGCGTGGACATCGAGAGGGAGGATGAGGAGGAGATTGCGTCATCGCAGCGAGCACTCAGGCGAGCGTACTTGAGCAGCTCCAGCTGCCGCTCGGCGTCATTCTGCGCCCGGACCTCCTTGCGCTCATAGTACCGAGGGTTGGCGTTGATCATCAGGCGACCGAGCAGCGTCAGCCGCTTCACCGAGGAGCGACAGTGCTGGAGGTGGGCCTGGTAGAAGGCCCGGCAGACGAGCGACGCCGAGCGCAGCACCTCGGCCAGCGGCAGGTGCTCGAAGACGAGGCAGATCATGTCGACGGGCAGGTCGGTGACCTTGGTGGTGGGGGCGGTGGCGGGGATGGCTTCATCGAAGTCGTCAAAGTCGTCGAAGAAGGGATCGAAGAAGGGATCGAAGTAGGTGGTGGTGTTGGGAGGAGGAAAGCCACCAGGATAGAGGCTGTCCTCCGCGTCAAAGATTGAGGACATTGTTCAGAACAGAACGTGTGTGGTGGTGGTCTTGAAGAGCGAAGGCTTAACGAGGCTTCGGACCACTTGGCGATCGGTGATCACCCGAGTGGTCATGAATGATGTCCAGAGAGACGGGAAAGATCTTCGCTAGAAAGCGGCGGCGAGGCAGAAGAGAACAACAAATGATGCGCTCATTTTGTTGGCGACACAGCACAGAGTGAGTGAGTGAGTGGTGCAGCGATGAGAGTGTCCTCTTTCCATCACACGCGATGAGGCACGCCGAAAAAATGTCGTCTGACGTAGACATCAGCGAGGCTACTTTCTGACCAGTGAGTCGAGTTGACCGTCGACTATTTCGACACAGCCTGCCCACGGGTGGCACTGGCACTAACTTTGCCACGTCAGCCGATAGCACCTGCTCAAGAAGCGCACGAGTCGTGCACTGATATCACTGTTATCAAAAAAAATTGTGTGGAGAGGCAAGGAACTGGGCGTGATCGCTGATAGCTGATAACGTTTATTCAACTAAAAGATAGAAAATAACTAGCCCTCACTGCAGGTGAGGAGCACATCACTCTAAAATAGAGTGTTATATCAAAGTAATCTAGCCACGCGGTAACACTTTACTGCTGCTGCTGCTGCTGCTGCTGCTGCTGCTGCTGTAGTGCCGTTTTGTTGATCTTAGGTAGCAGACAAAGACCACCAGGTAAATGGTGGCCAGCGAGAGGAGGACCACCGTTTTAGGTGCAGGCTCGAAGAAGGCCAAGGTGATCGACAGTGCCGCGGAGTAGGCGAGCAGCAGCAGCAGATGGGCAGCTAGCCAAACTAGGCGGCTTGAAAGAAGGGAAATGACGCCCGCCACGGTGATGGCGTTGATCAGTACCAGCTCAAAAAGATCTCCTCCGGTAACGAGCTGTTTGGGGGGAAAAGAAGAAAAAGGTTAGGGGGAAAAGTTTGGAAATTGCAAATTCAAGCGGTACCGAAGAAGAGTGAGTTTTGTCACCACCGGGTTTGTTGTTGTTGTCATCATCCACCAGAACAGCAGCGCCCAGCACCGTCAGACGGACCACAAAGTGGAGCACAGCGGCGAAAAGGGCGGTAAAGTTGAGCAAAACAAGGCACCGCTCAGTGGGCGACAGCTCGGCGAACTCCCGAAGCTCCTGATGTCTTATTTCAGCTTCAGCTGAGCACTGATCATCAGCTGATTGGCCAGTGTTGTCCATCATGTTCTTTTACCTCTATTGATCATCAGCTCATTGGTCTTTGGCATAAGCACAAAACAGTGAAAACGATTGTTTAGCTAAGGCAGACCGCCGTTATTTGCCGTTTTCCAACGAACTTCAATGAGAGGTATCACCAAGGGCGACACCACTATCTACCGTGTTCTCAGACAACAGGTGAAAGTGCACCAAATCGATTGGCCAATCTTTGCTATTTGTTTACCTATTTGTTCCCCACTGACAGTGTTTGCTCTTTATGCCTCTGTTGTTATTCGCCAAACAACAAAAACCTTGACGCCGCTGCCAGACACTTTGTTTGAACTCGGCTGAACTGAACATTAGCAAGAATTTCTCTAGAATGGAATCATCACTTGATTTACAAAGTTTTTTCCAGCTATGTAACCTAGAACTGTTCTGCTTAATTTAGCCATCACAAATCGGCTCAAAGTGACAATGTGAGAACATTCAGCGGGTGATACAATCAGTCCTCAGCGGATGTGCACCACCACCACTACCACCGCTGGAATCAGCAGACAAGGGAAGAAGAGAGCGGCGGAGGCCATTTCCGAGGAAGTGTCAAAAAGTGTCGAAAGGAAAGTCATCCTCAGCATTTCGATACAGTGACTGAAGTTGCAGTGGAGGGCAATTCCATAGCTGATTTGTTATTGCAGGATTACATTATCAGCAGCAGCAGCAGTGCAACCATCCTCTCTTTTCTCATCCCGTCACTGGACTTCCTCTCCGTTGTTGCTGTTGTTGCTGCTGATCTGATTGTCCATCTCTTTTTTCTGCGCTTTCTGCTCTCCAGTCAACATCGAGTATAAAAGCGCCGGCCAGCGACGAGGGAGAATTCATCAGCAGTTCATTTCAACCACTGAACCAGCACAACCATGAACCGAACTTTGGCTCTTCTCTTTGCGCTCTTTGTCCTCGTGGTGGCCTTCGCCGCCACCGGCGTCGACGCCCAGTGGGGCGGTACGTTCTAAGCATTTTCCGCTCTTCTTGAAGTGATTTACTAATCTTCCTGATCTTCACTCTTTCACCTTTTTAACAATCTAGGGGGCTGGGGACGTGGAGGTGGTCGATGGGGAGGTGGCGGTTGGAATCGGTAAGTGAAGCGTTTACGCCCCTCTTTATTCATCATCTTGTCCGATGGTTGTGGACTTCAATTCAGCGCGCAAGCGATCAATTTTCAGTTTCGATATCATTTCTCCGAAATGACAAGTCAACAAAATGTTGCGCTGTAGCCTTGGCTGTTTTGTGGACTTCAGCAAATCTCCATCTTCTCGTATCTTCTTCTTGTTTACTAATCTCCTGTTTTTTGCCTTTCTTTTCAGCGGGGGCTGGGGCGGTGGTCGTAGGTGGGGGTAAGGACTTTTGATGATCTTATACCGCTGTAAAGATCTTTATCGAGATCGCAGTGGTTTTGTTTTGTTTTGTTTTATTTGTGTTATTGTCACGGCGCCCTCTAGTGGAGACAAAAGTTTCTACTACTTGGTGCTCGTTCATTACGCAATTTGTCGATAGCAAATTATGATGAAAACAAAGATGAGATAATGATCTTTACCATTCACTAACTCTTGCACTTCCTTCTTCCGATCCTTTAGCGGTGGAGGCTGGGGTGGACGTGGCGGATGGAATGGTGGATGGCGAGGTTAGACGAGAGAGACGAACTCCATTCCCTCTCTTCTCCAAACTCCTTCTTCCTTCTTCCTCTGAACTCCTCTTGCTCTACTGGTCTTCCTCCTACTTCCTACACTAGAACTACACTCGCCTTTGATCGCAACGACTCTTGTCATCTTGTCACACACTTTCAATGTCTTTTCTAGCCTGTCATTGACTCTAAATTCTCCTCTTCTTCTTCTTTTGAGTTGTTAAACACCACCACCACAACCAACCAACCAACACACAGCTGTTGTTGTACCACCTTCTTCTCAATAAAACAAATTTTTTGGCCAAAAAACAACCTTGTATTCTGCAGCTCTGTTTTTATTAATCTTTTAAAACCCTTAATATCTTTTCCCTGGGTAATGGTGTAAAAGCAGCAGTAGCAGCTGATTGCAGAAGACAAAAGTGGTAGTGTTTGTACAGAGAGAGAAAAGTGTTTGTCAAAGTGTCAAAGTGTTCAAGCGTGATGTGAAAGGTTTGGTGAAAAGAAAACGAAAATGAGGTTCAAAATGCTGTACAGATAAAAGATGATATTCGCACTAGAGGGAAGGGAAGAAAAGGAGGAATAGGGGAATCGAGTAAGAGCAACAATGTTTCAAAAGAGAAAGGGAGAGAGAGAGAGAGAGAGAGAGAGAGAGAGAGAGAGAGAGAGAGAGAGAAAGAGCTAGAACATTGTGAGGAAATTGACTACCGGGAGAATAATAACCATAGCGAGTTGAGAGGAGATCCTTCCTTCAATAATTCTGGGAGAATTGGCATTATATTGCCCCCACACCACTACTATCCATGTCCATTAGTTTGGCTGGTAGGAGTAGTCTCAGAGGAGTTGTTGCCATTTGGACGAGGCGTTTTCAGTGGTAGTCGCACTGCTGAAGTGGTGGAAGTGGTGGTCGGTGAAGAGTAGGAAGAGAGTGATGAAGAAGAAGAGGATGAAGAGATGGAGGAGGCAGAGGAGGACTGCCGTCTCCTGCCGAATGAGAGGAATGACGAGGATCGGGTGGGAGTGCCGCCGCCGCCGCCGTCCCTAGTCCTTTGTTGAGCTGAGATCTGCTGAGCACTACCACCACTACTACTACCTCTTCTGCTTCCCACCAAAGGCGAGGCCAAGGGGGAGAACAGCGAGTAGGAGTAGGGCGAAAGTGGAGAGCCTGCCCGGTGGTTGCTGCTGCTGATGCCGCCTGAAATCGAATTGCACTCCGGCAAGAAGAGGCCCTCCAGTGAGGAGAGGCGCAGCTGACCACCGCTGTTGTTGTCCGCTGATCGACATGAGCTGCTGAAGCTGCTGGTCGAGTTTGGTGGAAGTGGAGGTCGTTCAGGCGTCAACGGCGGCGTCACCTGCTCCGGGACTAGAGAACTGCCAGAAGAGATCATCTCGCAGGAGTGATCCACTTCATCTGAGGTGCCCGCCGAACAGTGTCTCACCGGGCTCATGAGCGGTGATGAGGTAGAGAGAAGAGGTGATGGCTTCTGAGAAGCGGGACTGTTTACCATGTCAGCAGAGGGCAGAGCTCGGCTGTAGTCGTCCAGCTGTGATCGCTTCCGATTGACGAGAGACACCTTGGCTCGACTTAGCTTCGACTCACTCGAAGAAGAGGTGAGACTGCGTCTGGAGGAGGAGGAGGATAAGAGAAGCAGCGACTCTTCAAGGAACGATGAGGGAAGGTCGTCCAGATCGTCGCCGATCAGGTCGGCGCTGTCGAGAAGCTTTCCGGAGCTGTTGCTCTTCTTCTTTGGTGTGCCTTTGTTTGGGCAGCTCTGTCGTCGTTGTCGTCGTCGTTGGTTGATCTGATCGTCGTTCTTCTGGAACAGCCTCTCCAGGTTGGAGGAGTTTGGCAAGCACTTTTTAGGTTCTGTGCAAATGATAAGTTAGAGTTAGAATTATAGAACGAAGGAAGTTATGCAGCAGGCTCACTTACTGATGTCATCGGTGATAAAGCCAGCCATCAAGCCAATCTCATCGTAGACCTCCTCCAGGTTTCGCCTGCACTTCTTTGCCGGACTTTTGCTCTCCGCCTCCTTCTTCAGTGATGAGTTTTCCTGGCCTCTGTCTTTTTTCTTACTCACAGACGCAGCCGCCGGTGGAGACTTTTGAGCACTGCTGGAGGGAGAGGCAACATTAGCAGGATTAGCCGTAGCCTTCTTCACCACCACTTGTTCAGCCTTCTTTGTTCGTCCCTTCTTTGACCCTCCTTGGCTAAGATGATCATGGCCCGATGTTGACAGATGTTGGCTATTGTTGTCGGTGTCATTGTCATTGTCAGTGTCATTGTCAGCAGAACTGCCGTCCACAAGACTCTTCAGGCGTCTCTTTAATCTCGTCGCTGGTGAGCAATCAACTTCGGGGGCCGACTTTCCTAGCTGCCGCCCGTTTCTATTTGGTGAACTTTGTCCCTGAACTTCGGTAGTTGCCATTTTTCGGCAATCGGTTTTGATGGTGGTGGTTGTGATGATGATGATGGTGGTGGTGCTGCTGCCTCTTCAACGACTGGTCTGCCGAGGAGGATGAAGAATGCTGATGATGAGGAGGATGCCACACATACTTCGGGAGAGAGAGAGAGAGAGAGAGAGAGCTTGTGCAGCGGTGCTGTGTGGTCTCTCTTTCTTTTATTCGCTTTCTCCCCCAAGCTTTTCTCTTCGCCTAACTTACCCTCGAAGTCGACAGCATGGCAGGCTGTGGCCGGAGAGGGAATGAAGTAGGCTGAGGAAGAGCTGCGGAGCTAGGAGACCACTCTGATGATGTCAGGTCTGTTCTGTTGCCTGGAAATGAAATGAATCAGTTCACTGAAAGACTGCTCATTGAGGAGATGAGAAGCACTGCAGCAGCTGCTGAAGAAACAGAAACAGAAACAGAAGGCGAAGCGAAGTGAAGAGGAAGGCAAACGGGCAGCGAAGATGCAGGCCAAATGGGGGGCACTGCACGCAGCCAGCCAGCCAGATCATAACAAGCTGGCCACAGCCCGTCCGCAGATGACGTTCGTCAGCGGGGAGAAAAAGGCGCCAGAGAAAACAGAGGCACTTTTTGGTAAGAGAAAAACAAATCTGCTGCAGCAGCAGCATCAGAAGAAAATGCTACACAGGCAACAACTTCTACTCTTTTACTTTACTTTACTCTTTAGTCTTCGGTATAATATCTTACAAGTCACAGGATCAAGTGTGATTAGGTTGATTATGATTAGGTGTGCATATGATAAAAGCAGGGGGGGAGAATATTAAGTAAACGTGAATAGTGAAAACGAGGGTGAACAGAGGGTGGGTGGTGGGTGGAGAAACGCGCGGTACAAGTTGAAGGTAGAGAGCATTTTGGAGCGGGTGGGTAGTAGAATTAAAGAATTAAAGAATACTGGGGGTCACTGGGAAGGAAAATGCTACAGGATACTATAAATATAAATTGAGCGAGATAAAAGCACTAGGGGGTAAAAGAGGTAGTGGTGGTGATAAAGAAATAGTGTGTGAATGCAATACGGGGTTTGACTACTACCACCACTACTACTACTGTCCGCGACGAGATCGAGTGACACGCTGGCTGGCCGCCCTGGCCGGGGTCCCGGTGGTGGCCTTCTGGTCCAGGTCGCTCTGGTAGACGACCCCGGTGGAGGAGGCCTCAAAGGCGGGCAGAATAATCTTCGCCTTGCGGGCGGCACGAGGCGCACGAGGGGCTGCTGGGGCTGTTTTGGCAGGAGCAGCAGCAGCTGGCTCCTCTTTTTCTTCCTCTACCTCCACCACCTCCACCTCTTCTTTCTTAGACTTCTTCGTCCTCGTTTTTGTCGCCTTCTTAGCTACCACTGGGGCCACCACCACCTCTTCCTCCTCTTCATTTTCCTCCTCTTCGGAATGAGCAACAGCAGCCTCGATGTCTTCGCCTTGATCCTTCGCCTTTCCTCGAGCTGCTCGTCGTGAAGTGGTAGGCTTTTTGCTGGCAGCTTTCTTCTTCGATTTAGCCTCCTCCTCCTCCTCTTCAACGACCGGAGCAGGAGCGGCTGTGGCAGCGGCTCGCCGAGTTCGCGTAGTTTTGGTCGCTGCAGCCGATGCTTTGGTTGTCGCCTTAGCTTGCTTGGACTGCTTCGCCGCCTTCGCCGGCTGCTGCTTGGCAGCGGCGGCCACGTTCACCTCCTCAATGGTCTCGAGGAAGGCCTCGCCGCTCTCCTCGACGACGTCCATCAGCTGCAGGCGGTCCTCGAGGAGGGCTGCCGCCCTTGCCTTGCCGCGGCGACCAGCTGCTCGAGGCCGTGGGCCATCAAGCGCCTGAGAAGTGCTGGCCGCCGCCGCAGCCGAGGCTCGGCGACGACCAGACGGCTTGGTCGCCTGCTGGTCCGCCTGCTCGTCCAGTTCGAGCATCTTCGAGACCTCCTTGCGTCGGCCTTTGGTGGCTGAAAGAGAAAGCAGAAAACATCATAAGAAACAGTTAATTTAAAACAATTCGCACACTTACGAGTTTCACCGAAGCCGGCGATGCCTTCGAGTTCATCGCGAACCACCTTCCGGCGACCACCTCGCCGGGGCTTGGGCTTCTCTTCCTCCTTCTCCTCTTTGACCTCCTCTTTGACCTCTTCCGTGACCTCCTTCTTCTTCTCGTTCTTCTTCTTCTTACTCTCCTTCTTCTTTTCATCCTCTTTCTTTTCAACTTCCTTCTTCTCATTTTCCTCCTTCTTTTCAACCTCCTCCTTTTCATCTTCCTTCTTCGCCTCCTTTGCCTCCTCCTTCGGCGGCCTTCCTCGGCGACGAGTCGTGGTAGTAGTAGGCACGGGCTTTTTCGCGGACTTTTTCGCAGACTTTTTCGCAGATTTGCTGGTGGTGGTGGTTGTGGGAGTTGTGGTGGGAGTGGTAGTAGTCTTTTCCTCCTCCTCCTCCTTGTCCTCCTTGCTATCGACCAACTTCTCCTCCACTTTGGCCCTCTTCTTCTTCTTCCTCTTCTCCGTGGCCACTTCAGCCAAAAACTCCCCGACCTCGTCCGCCGTTTCCTCTGCTTCTTCCTCATCATCATCATCATCGTCCAAAAACTTGGCCAACCTCCTTCCCCGAGCTCGCTTACGACCGGCCTGAACGATGGGCGTGTCACAGATGTCGTCATCGTAATCATCGTGGTTGTCAACATTCAACATGTGACTTTCAGCATTTTCAGCGACTTTAGAAGCAGTCTCTGGTGGTGGTGGTGGTGGTGATGGTGATGACTGTGGCTGAGGCTCAGTCTGGTGATCAATCTTTCGCCTTTTAGCCGCCGATGATGACAGAGTAAGTCGGCGCGACAGCGTCGAAACGGGCGTCAACTTTGAGTAGGTCTTCTGCGGCGTAGCAGCAGCAGCAGCAACCAGCGGAGACTGCAGCAGATCGTCCTCGGGAACGTCGTTCTCGTCCACGGCGTCGTCCTCGTCCTTGTCGTCCAGCTGTTCGTCAGTGGGCCTCTCCCCATCAAAGAGCTTCGTGGGAACGGATACTCGCTTCCTCGAGGTGAGGCCCTTCTGTTCGGAGAAGCGGTTGAACTGCACACTGAGCGGCTGTCTTTTGGCTGAGCCGCTGCTGCTGGTGGTCGCGGAAGTCTTCAGGACACACCGAAGGCCAGCAGTGGGCGTACTGATTACTACCACTGATGATGATGATGCTGAAGATGCTGATGCTGTTGTTGCAGGATTGGATAGCTCCTTCAGCGACACAGATGAGGGCGTTCGGCAGTCATCGGTGGTGGTGCTGGGTGTCTCCAGCGACGCTTCCACCACTGGACGAAGTGGACTGTTCTTCTCCTCCTCCTCCTCCTCAACAGGCTCATCTGCAGCTGCTGCTGTTGCTGGACTTCTTTTGGGCTCCTTCAGCGACACAGATGAGGGCGTTTGGCAGTCATCGGTGGTGTCCTTCTCAGACGATGGCTCCTCCACCACTGGACGAAGTGGACTGTTGTTCTCCTCCTCTTCTTCCACTGTCACCGGTAAAGTCGCTTCTGCTGTTGTTATCTCCGCAACAGTGGCCGTCTCAATAAAGGACGCAGTCAGGCTGTGGTGATCCGCCTCAACGGTGGTGACCAGGTCATTGTGGCTGAGGGCGTTCTCGGAGTTCTCGTCAACGGCGTCGTCCAGTTGTTCACTGGGCTTCTCCTCCTCAAAGAGATTAGTGGAAAGGCACACTCGCTTCCTGAAGGTCACCCCTTTCTGTTCGGAGAAGCAGCTGAACTGTACATTGGGCGGCAGCTGTCTGCTGCCTAAGCCGGTCGTCTTTGCGGCAGTCTTCAGAGCACGCCGAGGAGCAGCAGTGGGCGTACTTTTAACTGCCATTGATGATGCTGAAGATGCTGTGGTGGCTGTTGCAGGATTGGATGGCTCCTTCAGCGAAACAGATGAGGGCGTTTGGCAGTGAGCACTATCGGTGGTGGTGGTGGTGTCTGCCTCAGACGACGCTTCCACCACTGAGTGAAGTGGACTGCTGTTCGCCTCCTCCTCCTCCTCCGCCACCACCGGTAAATCTGCTGCCGCTGTTGTTGTTGTTGTTGTTGTTGTTGTCTCCGAAGCAGTGGCCACCTCGATAAAGGACTCAGTCAGGCCGATGCGAGACTCCTCACCGGTGAAAGAGAGGCCTTCGCTGGGGAGCAGGTCATCGTGGCTGATCTGGGCGTTCTCTGCCTTCTCTGCCTTCTCGTCCACGACGTCGTCGTCCAGTTCGCCAGTGGGCTTCTCCCCATCAAAGAGCTTTGTGGAAAGGCACACTCGCTTCCTGGAGGTCACCCCTTTTTGTTCGGAGAGGCAGCTGAACTGTACATTGGGCAGCTGTCTGCTGGTTAAACCGGTCGTCTTTGCGGCAGTCTTCAGAGCACGCCGAGGAGCACCAGCAGCAGCAGTTGGCGTACTTTTTACTTTTGCTGCTGATGTTGATGCTGAACTGTTGGGCTCCTTCAGCGACACAAATGAGGGCGTTCGGCAGTCAGCGGTGGTGTTGGTTTCCAGCGACGTTTCCACCACTGAATGAGGTGGACTGTTGTTCTCCTCCTCCGCCGGTAAAGCTGCTGCTGCTGATGTTGTTTTCGAAGCAGTGGCCGTTTCAATAAAGGACGCAGTCATGCCGATGTGAGATTCCTCCAAGGTGGTGGACAGGACTTCATTGCTGACCCGGTCATTGTGGCTGAGAGCGGTCTCGGCGTTCTCCTCGAGCACCCCTTCATTGACAACTACGGTGGCGTCTGCAACAAAATATGAAAAGAAAAGCAATGAGAAACCAGCAAGGTAAATGAGAAAAAGGGAAACTCACTCAAAGACGGCCGTATGATCAACTTGCTGTTGTTGTCATTGTGGCTGATCTCGGCGTTCTCTGCCTTCTCGTCCACGGCGTCGTCCAGTTGTTCGCTGGGCTTCTCCTCATCAAAAAGGTTTGTGGAAAAGCAAGCTCGTTTCCTCGAGATCATCACCCCCTTCTGTTCGGAGAAGCAGTTGAACTGTACATTGGGCAACTGTCTGCTGGTTAAACCAGTCGTCTTTGCAGCAGTCTTCAGAGCACGCCGAGGAACAGCAGCAGCAGCAGTGGGCGTACTTTTTACTACCGCTGCTGATTTTGCTGAACTGTTTGGCTCCTTCAGCGTCACAAATGTAGGCGTTTGGCAGTCAACGGTGGTGGTGTCTGCTCCCACCACTGAGTGAAGTAGACTGTTGTCCTCCTCCTCCTCTGCCGCCGGTAAAGCTGTTTCTGCTGCTGCTGTTGTTGTTTCCATTTCGATAAAGGACGCAGTCAGGCTATTGTGAGACTGCTCAACGGTGGTGACCAGGTCATTGCGGCTGAGGGCGTTCTCGGCGTTCTTCGCAACAATGTCGTTCAGTTTGCTGGGCTTCTCCCCATCAAAGAGCTTCGTGGGAACGTAGACTCGCTTCCTCGAGGTGAGGCCCTTCTGTTCGGAGAAGCGGTTGAACTGCACACTGAGCGGCTGTCGTTTGGCTGAGCCGCTGATGCTAGTGGTGCTGGCGGTGGTGGTGGTCGTTGCGGCGGTCTTCAGAGCACACCGAGGAATACGAGAGGGCGTACTTTTTACTTTCAGTGCTGATGCTGCAGCTGCTGTTGTTACTGGATTAGATGGCTTCTTCAGCGACACGAATGTGGGCGTTCGGCAAACAGCGGTGGTGCTGAGTGTCTCCAGCGATGCCTCCACCACTGGACGAAGTGGACTGTTCTTCTTCTCCTCCTCCGCGGCCACCGGTAAAGTCGCTTCTGCTGTTGTTATCTCCGCAACAGTGGCACCCTCGATGAAGGAGTCAGCCAGGCCGCTGGTGGCCGCCGCCTCAAAGGTGAAGCACCGACCTTCAATGCTGACCCGGTCATTGTGGCTGAGGGCGTACTCGGCGTTCATCTCGAGCACCTTCTCATTGACGAGTACGGTGGCGTCTGTAACAAAAAACAAAAGGAAAGCAGTTACAAACCAGCAAGATACATTCCTGAGAAACTCACTCAAAGACGGCCGTATGATGAGCTTGTTGCCGTGGTTCTCGCCCTCCTCCTCCTTCGAGCCGAGACGAAGCACCTGCAGGTGCCCCTTCTGCACCTTGGGCGCGTGAATGCGAATGTCGTCAGTGAGGCTGCTGCCGAAGGTAAAGGGCAGCTTCTTCACCTCACAGCGGCCCGAGCGGCCGTCAGCCTTCGAGGTGAACTTGAAGAAGCCGTAGACGGCCGACGTGGTCATCTTGACGGCGGTTGTTGCAGCTGCTAATGATGATGATGATGAAACTGAGAATGATGATGATGACAGTTGTGAAGATCAACAGATTGGTAGAAACCTCGGGAACAGGCCTCCGACACCACCTCGAGGAGATGATGATGGGCGAATCAGGAGAGAAAAAAGGCTTTTGAAGAAAGCGACGATCTCAAGAACTTCTGTCAGAATCAAGCATTTGTGTTGTTGCCTGTCGTTGCCAACAACCGCAGCGCTTGGCGGCAAAACACAGACTGAGGGGAAGGGGCAAAGGCAGACAGAGCGCGCGCGCGCGGGTGCACCGAAGCCAACGGTCGCGCAAACAGACACTTTGTGTGCGTGAGAGAGAGAGAGAGAGAGAGAGAGAGAGAGAGACAAACACGCGCACGGGACACACTTGTTTTCAAACGACTTTTCAACGGTCAACCGCCAGGGGCCGCCGCCGCCGCTGCAGGCGATCGATGATGCAATTTCTCTGAACTCTCAATTCCTCTTCTTCTGCTTTCGAGCGCTTGACCTTTTTCGTTTCTCTTTTTCTTTCAGTGCTTACCATTTCGAAATGCACAAAACAACAAATTCAACAAAACTTCAGTAGCCACAGGAAGCTTGTCCTGTGTGAAGCAGACGGCAAACAAACAGTTGTCGCTCAGAGTGCTCTTGATGATGATGACGATGATGATGAGTAGGAAACATTTCATTCTGCGCTGTCAATCTCTTCCCTGCCCACTTCCTCGTAAGGCTTCCCTTCCATTTCCTTTAGCATAGGCACTGTGCCTGGTGCATGCACATAAAAAGCAGCGGTCAGTTTCACTCAGAGTCAGCATTCACTCTCTCTTCAGCTATTCGAAACTGCAGCATTTCATCATTTCGAATAGAATCAGCACAATGTCCAGCACTCCCGTCCTCCTGTTCACCCTACTGCTGGTGCTGCTGTCCGTGGCCACCGTCACCGTCTCTGGGCAGTGGATGCGCGGCGGCTGGCGCCGCCCGCCCTGGGGCGGCTCCTCGCGGTGGGGCAGCTCCTGGCGTCGAGGTGGCTACATTCCGCGAAGCTGGCTCAGAGGATAGACGATGATGATGATGATTAGGCTTGCTTTGAGGCTTGCTGAGGTCTCAAGGAGAGAGAGCACACATGTAACAAACTTGGCCAAAATAAAATCTCTTTTTTAGTTCGAGCTTTGGCGTGATGTTTATTCAAGCTGATGTTGTTGTTGTTGTTGAACTCTTCCCCTCCTCCTCCTCCCTCTCCTCGCCCTTGACGTCCCAGCAGAGGCAGTACTTGCGCAGGACTCGATCCTCCTCCTCCTCCGCCAGACAGTGCGACTGCCCGCCGTACATGTTCAGCCGCTCAACGGGGTGGGCGGCGTCGATGGCGCTCCAGCCGCTGACCGACGAGCGGACCATCCGCGTACGGAGCACCGCTCCACTGGGCGCCATCTCCACCGTGAACTCCACCACCTCCTGGCGCGGAGGCCGCAGAAGGCTGAGGAGGCGGTCGGTGATCCAGGAGGAGGAGGAGGAGGTATTTAGAGGCGGCGAATCAAGGAAGACAGCCATGGAAAGGACCCGGCGGACGGAGAGCCGTTGACACCGCTCCGGCGGCAGCATGGCGTTCAGCCCCGCGGTAAAGTTGGCGATCAGGCCGGCGAAGAGCTCCGAGGTCGGCCGGTCGGCCGGAAGAAGCTCCACGCGGTGGGACACCCGACAGACGCAGAAGAGCTCGGGTATGCCGGCCTCCTCGCAGCTTCGATTTAGCGGCACCTCCTCGCTGACCAGCGAGTAGGTGGTAGGAGTGGTGGAGTGGCGGCTGTTCGTAGAAGGGGTTACTAGGGGTTGAGCAACAAAAAGAAAACAAAAGTTTGGGTTATTTCGAAATGGAGCTAAAAAACTTTCTTTTCTCTTACCTTCTCCTTCCCTGCCCCCCTCCGCCCTCAGCATCTCCAGCAGCGTCCTGTGCACATCGAGATTACTCGTCAGCCGGCGCCGATTGCGGAGCAGCGCGTCGCCCCACTCCGGCCGCCGCCGGAGCAGCCTCGGCGGCAGGCGGATCGCCATCAGCGGCAGATTGCCCTCCACCTGGCCGCTCTCCAGCAGGGAACTCTCCGGCGAGTAGCGGTCCCCGTGGTCGCCCATCATCACCAGCACCGCCTCCGCCAGCAGGGTGGGCCCTAGGCGGCGGAGGAAGTCCGCGTAGACGGCGTCCACGCGTCCGGCGTTGAACCAGCCGTTGTGCAGCGTTCGAATGAGCATCGAGAGGGCGAAGAAGGGCACCACCTGCTGCGAGGTCTCCTCTTGAACGTACCTTATGAAGCGCTCCGTCTGCCCGAGAAGCTCGGCCGCCGGCGAGCGGCTGCCGTTGAAGACACAGTCGCCCATCAGGTCCGCGCCCTTGTTGGCCACCGTCCAGAAGGGCTGCGCGAAGAAGGTGGTGGGCGGACGGGCGAAGCCGCCGCTGCCCGGGCCCCAGCTGAGCATCGACCGCGCCGGGGGATTGTCGTCGAGGAAGGCGGTGGCGTAGCCGGCCGCCTCGAAGGCCGCCCACAGCATCGGCAGCCGATTCAGGTCGATCGCCTTGACCTTGTGGTCCTGGTGGTCCTTGTGGTCCTTGGCCTTGTCCTTGCCCAGGTCGCTGACTCGAAGCCCGGTGGTGAAGGGCAGCATGTTCTCCAGTGTGTTGTCGCCGATCCTCGTCAGGCCCTTCAGGTAGAAGACCGATCCAGTTAACTGATGCAGAGCGGCCGCCGTCTGCGGCATGCTGCGGTGAAAGTTGGCCCGGCTGGTGCTCTCCAGCACCAGAATGAGCACCGAAACGGGCGGCTGATGCTTGTGCTGAGCTTCCTTGGCCACCTTCCTCCTCCGCTTCTCCTTAAACTTCTCCAAACTGGGCATAAAGATGAAGAGATCCTCAAAGATGACCTCTCTGGCTTCTACTTCTTCCTCCTCTTTATCTTTCACCGGCTGCCAGCAGCGAACGTAGGCAAAGCGAGTGCCGCCATCTGCCGCCCTGGCTGGCAACTGCTTGCGAGTCAGCACCGGTGGAAGATCTTTCCAAACCTTCTCTTCTCCATTACCATCGCCCAACTTTACCCGATTATCACCGGCGTAGTGGATGGCCGCGTACCGGCACTTGGGCTGAAGTTCTTCTCCTCCTTCTTGTGCTGTCCACTGCACCCGCCTCAGTTCATCCATCCTCGTCGACCGATTGAAGGTCATCACCACCGGTGGCGGACGATTGGGATTAGGAGAAGGAATGGCCGGCTGACAGATCGTCGGGCCGATTATCCTGCGGGTGGCCATGGAGGCGAGCCAGGCGATCGAGTCCTCCAGGTCGGTGGGAATGTCGCAGACGGAGCTGACTGGAAAAAATGAGGAGTTGTCACCACCGCTGTTGTTGTTGGCCACCACGATTATCTTTGGAGCATGTGGCGTGAAGAGGTAGTGGTAGGAGAGGCTGGCAGTGAGGAGAAAGACCAGGCCGCCCACAAGCGCCGAGCCAACAAACAGAATAGCCGTGCGGAAGTGCATAGCAAACTTATACAACTTGTGCAAATTTTTTTTATCAAAACAAAGCAATTTGAAGCCTTCTTTTGCCAGGCTGAAGCCTATTTATAGCCTTTCCAAAGCTGTTTTGTTTTGTTGTTTAAAAAGAACTCCAATTCTTTCCAATTTTTAGAACTGAAGCATTGAAAAAGTGAATAGAAGTGGCGGAGATTTTATTATTCTTTGGATAGAAAGTGGAAACCTAACAAACACTACATTAAAATATCCATCATAAAAGGTCAAACTTCGACCGGCTCCACATCGCACACTCCCTCATCTTCCTCCTTCTTCTGAAACTTGACGCTCTTCCGACTGAAGTTATCTCCGTCCTGCTGCTGCTGCTGTGCCTGATCACCACCATTTTCACCACCTTCTTTATCATCACCACCTCCACACTGATTCAACTTGAAGAGGAGGACGGCGAGGAGGACCATGTCAACCAGGTGGGCCAGTATGACCAGCGTCTTATTCGGGTCGGCGGGGTAGAGCCAGCTGATGGTCGTCTGGATGCAGATGAGCAGCAGGTAGACGAGCGAGGCGAGGAAGCTGCAGGCGGCCACCGCCAGCAGGCCGAAGGCCTCCACGCTGATGGCGAAGGCGAAGAGAATGGCAATGGAGACGGAAATTGAAGGAGGAGAGGGCGCTTCGAAAATGTGCTTTTCCAGGAGGGAGTGGTTGTGCAGGTGAGGAGAGCTTAGGCTGCTCACCGTGGTCGTGGTCAGTGCTGCTGATAACTGGTGGTGAACACTGCTCGAGTTGCTCAGGCTGCTAAGAACTCGACTGTTCCTAAATGACATGCTGCTCCTGTTTACTGATTCAGTGCCTCCGCTCAGTGAGATGCGAATGGAGATGCGGTACAGGTAGAAGCCGACCTTCATCAGCGCCATCAGGATCAGCAGAAGACGGGTCTTCAGCAGCTTCGTCTTGTGCTGCTGCTGATGATGCTGATAAGAGTTGAGAGATTGGTCACCAAGATGGTAGGAATCAGAGTAGTTGGAGTCGTTGTACATCGTTTTTCCGTTTTTAGTGCAACTTGTGTAGAAAGAAGATGATGTGCAGCTAGGATGGAGGTCAGAGAGAAAGTGAGATTCCAGAGAGAGAGAGAGAGAGTGTTTTTCAAGAGAAGGATTTTTTTATGAAGTGATCAGATTGATCAGATTGTTCTTTTCTTCTTCTTATTTTTATTCATCTTCTGCTCTGCTTTGTGATCTGGTAAACAAGTCGTAAAGTTTTGCTCTACTTTTTCATCTGTGTGTGTGTCATTTGGCCTAGTTCAAGTGCAGCAAATTAACCAGAATCGCGAATAACGTCACTCGAGAAGATTTTATGGTCTTCTACTTGTACTACTTTTATTATCAAAAAGCATTCCTTATTCCTTTGATTAAGAATTTGATTTTGGTTAACAAAAATAAACAAACTCTTTTTGCACTGCTCAAATCAGTCGCTCAAATACGCCAAAATGTAGTAATGAAATTAAACTGAAAAACGAATGATTCGCTTTCACATCGCTGACAACTAGCGCAGTAATCAGTGTTTAAAAAAGCAGCAGCAGCAGGATTGCACACAGGAATCCCCCAAACAAACCGTACCAAGGCTCGAACTTTCCACACCGACACACTGGCCAATGTGGACAATGTGGACAATGTACGTGACCAACTGCTGCTATCAACAACTGAGGGAAACAACAACCACCGCTCTACAATTGCTCTTTTTGTTGTTTCCTGTGCATTCTCTTCCAATCACTCACCGCCACACTGCCTTTGTGATTAGTATCCTCAAGCGCTCATTCACCCTGCTAATCACACATGTTCAGGACTGGACTGGAAATGCGTCGTCGAGCAGGTTCAGGTGGTTCTGTACATCCGCTCCGAGGTGATAGGCGGCAACTCGGAGCTGCTCGCATTGTCGTCACCTCTTTTGGCACAGCAGCAGCAGCAGCAGCAGCAGCAGAGCATTCAAATCCCCCTTTGATATGATAGCAGACTCCAAAAAGTTGAACCAGTATATAAAGCCAGCTGCTGGGCAGCTGCAAAGTCATCACCAGTTTACAGTTTTTCAAAATCGAAACAACAACTGAAAACAGCTGAGAAGATGAACCGTGCGCTCATTTTGGCTTTCGCCATTGTCCTGATCCTCGGCCTGTCCACGGTCGACCTGGTCTCCGCTCAGTGGGGGTAAGCAGATGAAGTCAAAGCTTTTGTTTCAAACCTTTTTAACCTGGTCTTTTTGCTTTCACGGATAATCAGCGGGGGGTGGGGCCGAGGAGGTAAGCTTGGAACTGATCTTTAAGAGAGGCCTTGCTAATGATTTTTAACGGTTTTTCCTCCAATTTCTAGGCTGGGGAGGTGGACGCTGGGGGTAAGTGGTCGAAGATGAAGATAATTCCACCAAATGTGCAAAGTAACTGTACTCAAACCAAACCTAGTACATTTTGTTAAGTAGGTATTGTAGAAAAATTGATTCCGCCAAAATAATAAACACATAGCTTTCCCAGTGTTCCCGACGTCAACACACGTCCCACAGTACTCAGTAATTTTTGTGTCAAATATTGGGTCCTAAATTAGGGGCAAACTCAAGTTATGGCAATTTTTTTAAAAATAAAATTCAAAGCATTTTCCCATAGACGGTGCATTTTTACAGCGGTTTATGGGAAAATGCCTTAAATTTTATTTCAGAAAAAGTTGTCATAACTTGAGTTTGCCCCTAACTTAGGACCCAATATTTGGCACAAAAATTACTGAGTACCTACTGTACAAAATGTACTAGGTCTGGGTTGAATACTAGTTACTTTGCACGTTTGGTGTTTTAATTTGTTTGGCTTATAGTAACCGTCTCTTTTTGTTGTTGTTGTTACAGTGGTGGAGGGTGGAATGGCGGCGGATGGAATCGGTGGGGTGGTGGCGGATTTGGTGGCCGAAGATGGGGCGGTGGGTGGGGTCAGTTACGCCCACTTACACTTCTTCACGATATTAACTTCTTTTTCTTCTTTACCATGATCTCTAGGTGGGGGCTGGGGACGCGGAGGTTACTGGGGCTAGAAGCTGAGGCCAGTAAGCCAGAAAGTGCAGTCCTGCTGATCCCACCGTTGAAAACAGCAATCACACTAACAACAACAACAACTCACTACGTTCTTTCCGCTCTGGAGACTGTTCGAGCACCTTCCTACTTTTTTTCACCTCACCTCTTTTTTCTCACTTTGTTACTGTTATTATCTCCTCTTCTTTGCTGTTAATGACACAGAATAAATAAAAGTCGTTGGCGATTGATTGCTGGACCGGGTCATAGTCAAAGTCGGTGGTTATTGGGACTTCTGATTAGTGAGGATGAATAGTGGTGGTGGTGGTGCTTGCCAGTAAATTTGTTCCTAAAGGGAACTCAGCATCAGTAGAGGGCGAACCAGATCGCCAGAACCAGTGAAACCAGCCGTAGACGATCAGCAGGCAGAGGAAGGCCATCGAGCCGACGATTAGCGTTATTTTGATGTAGCTCATGCTTGATGGTTGAGTGCTGTTGAGTGGTCGTGAAAAAAAAGGTGCAAAAAAACAAACAAACAGATGCTCAAAAAACACAAACTAACTGCTGTAAATAAAAGGCAAACTAATGTAAAGAGGAGAAATCTAATCAATGAAAGCAAAAAGAGAGCAAATCTTATCACCACCTCCTTTTCATGGCCGTAGCCGTCGTCGTCGTCGTCGTCGTCTTCGTTGCCTGCTGCTTTTAGTTTATTTCAGCTAGTTTGTCAATAAGAGAAAAAGAAAGAAGACACAAAGACACCTCTTTGTTAGTCGGAAAAGTTAAAAAAGGAAAATCAGATTTTCGTCAATTGAGATCAGGAGACTCGCTGATGATGATGGTGGTGGCGCCCTGGTTTCTGTGATTTCTACCTCCTCCTCCTCCTCCTCCTCGAGGTCTGTAGAAGGACGCACCGACCACCAGTCGATCACCACCATTATCTCCATCATCCTCCTCATAGCCACCACCATCATCAGCCCACTCAATGGAGCCCAAGACCGGAAGTGGGTGGCCGGCAGGCTGACTGAAGAGCCACCTCTCCAGTGGCAGCTGATCATCACTAGCCTGCACCAGGTACAGGTACTTAAGGGTAGCGCTGAAGAGCTGCGGCGGAAGTTGATTTGACTTTGAGGAGGTGGAGGAGGAAGTTTTAGATGAGAGGAGCAGTTTTCGGTGTAGAGCTTCGGTCATCTGCCAGGCGTACTCTCGGTAGGCGGGGTCGCCCGTCAGTCGGTACAGCACAAAGTAGGCCTCCGCCAGCTGGTGATGACTGAAGCTCGATTTGGAATCGAGATGATAAAAAAAATCGTTGACTGTAACCACAAATTTTCTATCGAAAAAAAATCATACCTGAAATCAAAGTGCTCATCCTCTTCGGAAAACGGGTGAATGATGCTACCATTCGGCAGAAGGGTAAATCGATCCGCTGATCCAAAATTCACTTCAGCTTCCGCCGCCCGGTGACAGGTGTCCACCAGTGAGGCGCCCAGGGCGGCCATCTTTCGGTAGCGTTCCACCTCCTCCGCCCTCATCTTCTCGTCCATGCTCGTCATCACCTGCAGGTGCTCCTCCAGCGCCCGGGCGCCCAGAGCCAGCGTCGAGCCTAGGTTGCACTGGCTGTAGTGCATCGACGGATGGTGAAAGTCGGTTTCCTCTCCTTTTTCTTCTTTTGTATAGTCGAAAAAGCTTTTCACGTAAGGGAAGCGAGGTTTCCATTCTGAAAAAGGAAATCGAAAATGCTTAAAATTATTAGCAAAACAGCCAAATTGACTTACTTCTTGTGAGATTGGCGGTGATAAAGTCAAACAGCCGCTCCAGCCGTCCCACCTGAAGTGAGGTGCCGGGCGCCTGCAGGTGCACCGCCAGCAGACTGGCCGCCAGCTGGCCGACATCCGCTTCCTGTCTGGATTTAGAAACCTCGAATTCCTTCGACTTAAAAGTTTTTCTCCCTAAATCGACCGGCAGCGGCAGGAGAAGCCCCTGAAGGGCGGCGGGTGATTGGTATTCACCATCACTTTGATTCGAATTCTGATTCTGAACCGAGCGGCCAATAAGAATGTAGTTAAAAACGTCCTCGAAGGCGTTGACCAGCTGGCGGTAGGCTCGAGTGGCGGTGACATTGGCGAGGTAGTTGAACACTGGGTAGTGGGCGAGAATTGCCGGGCTCAGGAGGTATTGAGGAGGAGGGTCGCTTTCGTAGGAAACTGCAAAAAAATGTTATAACAGGATAATCATATAGGATTTCACTCCAAATAGAAGAACATACCAAATCCATCGCCCCACTGGTAGTGCTGCTCAATCAGCGGCACCAGTCTGCTGGTGGCCACCTGAAGAAGCTCCTGTTTACCACTATCATCATCCTCATCTTCCTCCTCCTCCAGCGCAGAAGCGGAGAGCAGTGAGGCGAGGTACTCGATGACTAGGTCCACCGGCTGCAGATCATATGCAATTTTCATCAGGTCGGTTCCGTCAGACTTCAGCAGAGAGCTGACAATGGTCCGCTTGGCGGCGGCAAACTGATTGTCCAGCTGCATTACCTTCAGCGTGGTGAGCGCGGCAAAGGTGAGCCGCAGGTCGGCGAGGCCTGCTGAAGATTTGTTGTGGTTGTTGTTGTTTTGGCGGTTTTCAAGTTCATGACGATGCCACAGCTCGGCCGTCAGATTTCGCACAAACTGCTGACGGTAGTGGGCGATTTGCTGCTGCTGCTCATTAGAGTTTAGCTTCGATGTTGAAGAAAATGGTTCACTTCCAACTGAAGTTGGTTCTTTGAGGTAGAAGAGGTAGACCAGTGTGGAGAGGAACGCGAGAGCGAGAATGAGCAGGCCGCCTGCTGTCAGCTGCACTTTGGTGGAGCTTAGCATTGCACTGGCGGAAGTCTGCAACCTGTTGACGATGTACTTTCTCTGAACCATTTCCCTCCTCTTTTTGGGTCTGGGTCGGTGGTGGTGGTGATGATGATGATTTCTTCCAAAAGTGTTTGTGATCTTAGACAGAAGCAGCGGCAGCTGTTGCTGCTGCTGCTGCTGCTGTTTCTTTTGCCAAAAAGCAGCCTGACTCATCCTCTGCACACACTGATGCAAGACATAATCAGTGTCAGTGATCAGGCAGTTATCACCACCAGTGACTTTCAACTGGGACTGGGAAAGGGAAAGGGAAGTGCTGGTGATGAATCTTATCTCATCCTTTTGATGAATTTTAGGTGGTGATGGTGGGGTGATAAGAGGTGATGATGGTGGTGGTGGTGGCAGTGGTGGCGGTCGTACATGATAGTTCTCACTTGTTCACTGACATGCTCCTGTTATCTTCGATGGGCGATCTCCCTTGTTTTGGTTCGCTACTGTTTTATCGCCAGAGCGGAGCAGAGCAGTGTGACCAAAGTTCGAGCAGTCTAGAAGAAGCACAGTGTTCACAGTTTCTCCTGCTCTTCTCTTCTCTCCGCTATCAGAAGTCATCTGATTTGTGGGAAAAAACTTTAAAAACAATGTTTGCTCTTCGGACTTGACAAAAAGAGGAGAAGGAAGACTCTTTGTAGGCGAACTGGGTGGTGATGATAAAGTGGTGATGATAACATGAGGACATTTTGGAAAAGCACGACAAAAACAGTAAACAAAAATGGGAGCAGTGGAGAATGTGCAGCACTTCATTAGTGATCACTCGCAAGGCAAACACACAAATCAATCAACAGCACTTCAAATGCGCAACTTCCAAGTTGACCTCAACAGAGACCACCACCACCACCATGACATTGAGAATACCAGTCGTCCTTCTGTTCTTCATCTTCTTTAGCCTCTTTTCCGGGTTTTCTTGCGAAAAACAGGAGGCACTTTCTTTTTCGAACTTCCTGGAAAGGCGTCCACTGGCGTCGTTCTTCTTCTACCGATACTGGAGCGAGGATGATGAAAATTATGATACAAAAAAGAACGTCCATTCAGCGGATGAACAACCATTGGTGGTGGTGAACACCTCTTCACCCGCCTACCGACGGCAGTTCATCGCCAACATGACGGCCGAAGCTTGGGCCGCCTATCGAGAGCACGCCTGGGGCGCCGAGCTGCTTCGTCCACTCTCACCAAAGACCAACTTTTCCGGCTCTATTTTGGCCACCTCAGGTGGAACTATCGTCGCCTCGATGTCCACACTGTGGGTGATGGGCCTGAAGAGGGAGTTTGAGCAGGGACGGGCGTGGATTGCCAGTCACCTCAATATGAGCGCTTTTAGAAGTGACGGTGATAATGATGGTGATGGTGATGGTGATGGTGGTAATGGTTCAGCCTGCACCAGTCAGACGACCAGCATTCTGGTCAGCCACCACATCGGATCGCTGCTCTCCTGTTACGCCCTCACCGGCGATGACCTCTTCCTCGAAAAGGCCACCCAGATTGACGGCCAGCTTAGACCAGAGAGTCGCCAGGCCTCTGACAGAAGTAGCCTTTCATCATGGCCGTGGAGAAGACCGCCAAGATCATCCTCGAAATCGAAGAACTGCAAGAAGCGAAGAAGAAGAAGAGATCGCCAAAGCCTTCTTTCTGAATGGGCACATCAGGTGCTCGAGTACCGGTACCTGAGCGCGCTGACCGGTGATCGCCGATATCGAAGCCGAGTGACCGAGCTGGAAAAGGAGATCAGGCAGAAGGGGGAAGACGAGGAAAAAGGAGGAGAAGGAGGTACTCTGAAGAAGGAAACAGACTTTGGCGTCAAGGAGGACAATCACCTGATGGCAAAAGGTACACATTTGGTTGTTGTTTACCTTTCTCTCAGACTTTTATTTGATTACCTTTCCACCACCACAGTCAAGTCCTTCCTGCAAAGCAATGGCCGTGATGAGCCCTCCCTGGAGGCCTTTCTCCGCGTCTTCATTCACCTCCTGCCCAACATTCGCACCTTCCCGGAGCTCAATGTGACGTACATCGTCGGACAGGTTCCTTCCTCTTCCTCATCATCATCATCCTCCTCCTCCTCCTCCTCCTCCAAACCATTTCATCATCATCGCCGTTCCAGCAAGTACCGCCACTACCGAGACTGCAGCCTGGGGGCGATGTTTGCCCTGGCGGCGAAGGCGGCGGCCATTAATCAATCACCGCCTTCCACTAGAAATCACACCACCACCACCATCATCTCCCATCCAATCGCCCGGTACATGGCCGACCTGGCGGACCGCCTAACGGAAAGCTGCCACACCGTCGCCCGCCAGACGGCCACCGGTTTGCCTCCGTACGCCTTCTACGTTGAGGACCAAAGTGGTAGTGGTAGTGGTGTCAACAAGGGAAGAAGGGCGCTCACCTTTCCACAGCCCAGTAGCTCCCGCCTTCGATCGTACAACCTCGACCCGGAGCTGGCGGAGGCGTACTTCACCCTCTACCGAACCACCAGGCGGGAGAAGTGGCGCCAGTACGCCTGGGAGCTGGTGCAGGCCATTCACCGCCACTGTCGAGTGGTGATAGGCAATGGCAATGGAGCCGCCTACTCGGCCCTGGTGGACGCCACCAAGGTGCCGCCGGTGAAGCGGGACGTCCAGACGCCCGTCTTTCTGGGCGCCACCCTCAAGTACCTCTACCTGACCTTCCTTGATGATGAGGATGATGCTGCGGAAAATAGTCTTCCTCTGAGCAGCTGGCTCTTCAACGCCGTCGGACAGCCGCTGCCGATTGCAGGGCGCAATGCCGCCTACCTACAATGATGGCCCGCCCTTACACAAACATCATACTATTACGAACTTTGTTTATTTTTAGCCTAAAAAGAATAAATCTCACGCACATTGATTACCGGAAGTAGTAGTCGAAGAAGCCGTAAAACTGGGCGGCCACGGCGCCGACTGCGGTCAGCGCGCCTAGGCTGGCGAGGAACATAAAACGAGGGTAGACGACGCCGACGATGGTGGCCACGGCGAGGAGAATGTGCCCACCGAAGAGGGCGACCTCGGTTCGACGACCAACCGGCACCAGGCCGAAGAAGGTCAGCAGGTGGTAGGCGGCGAAGAGGGCGGCCACGGGGGCGAGCAGGAGGATGGTGGTGAACTAAAAGATGAGGATAATCAAAAGAAGGAGAATGGTTCAAAGAATTTAGAATCTCCTAGAATCTCTTACCCTTAGAGCACTCTCAGTAATGGAACCCTTTAAAAGATTTGATTCTGGCCCCTGCACTGCGACAATGTTCAGCAGCAGAGAGCAGCCGGCAAAGGTGACCAGAAAGAGAAGGTGAAGGGCGCAGGGTACCAGAAGGGCAACGCCACAGAAGGCCGATGGCATTGTTCAGTTCACTGGGGAAGTCACCGAGTAAAGCCCAACAAAAGTGTGAGTGTCAAGTGGCGCACATTGTAATAATAAGAGAGAGAGAGAGAGAGAATAGAATAATAAAAGTGTCCGTCTGTTTGTTTTCCTTGATGCGGCGGCAAAGCAGCGCGTAAAGAGCAGCAGTAGCTCTCGTCTGCCGCTGCTGCGTGTGTTATCACCATACAGTCATCATGCACCTTTGGTATTTTATCGGCATTTTTTACCGCTTCTCCTACATCTACATCTACATCATCCATTGTGTTGTCATGACGAATGAGGGAGAGGGAGAAAGGGAAAGGGAGAGGATACACAACAACAAAAAGAGGATCGTGATTTGGTTGAAATCAAATCAGCTAACAACAACAACAAAAAAGACTGTTCAGAGATCGGGCGACGGATCGACATAACCATCGTCGTCGTCGTCGGCTCTCACCTCCTTTCCCTCTTCAATCCTCGGGTTGTCCGCCTTTTTCTTCTTTGTGGCCGTTTTCGTCTTTGTATCCGTTCCATAGGTCTTCTGCTTCTGCATCTTCAGGCTAACTGACTGCTGACCGGTGTTGTTGACTGCTTCCGAGGACTTCTGCTGTTGACCTTGATGCACCGTCCTGGCGGCCGTCTCCGCGTCCTCGAGCGCCGTCCGCCGAACGGCGTCCACCTCGAAAGCAAAGGCCAGCACCATGATGGCGGTGATGTAGGCGAGGGCCGGTACGAACCAGTACAGTGAGACGATGGACAGCTCCAGGCTGAGGATGATGGCGCTGGTGCCGGTGAGCAGGCAGAGCTTCGCGTAAACCTTTAGCCAAAGGTGGTGCTCCAGGAGAAGGGCCACAAGGCCGATGGCCTGGAAGAGGATGAAGAGGAGGGAGGCGGTGAGCAGGGCGGGGAAGAGGACGGGCTGAGGGAGAAGGGGTGAAAAATGTAAACAAAATAGAAATAGAAACGACGACAAAAAGCTTACTCGTTCATAGTCCTCGGAGATGATCTCCGCCAGACTGCCGTAGACGATGTGCAGGCCGAGGTTGATGAGGGCCAGCAGCAGACTGGCCAGTCGCTTCTTGTGGTAGTTGGCCGGGCTGCTCGGAAAGAGCAGTTCATTCGACCGAAAGGAGAAGGTCAGCTGCATCGTTCTTTTTCAGGACTGCAAAGTTGAGTCAATTTCACGGAAACCGAAGCACATGCACTGACAGACAGACAAACACTCAAAGCTGTTTTTGACGCTGTGGTTTTGCTGCTGGTAAACCGCTAATCTGAACAATAGTTTTTTGTGGCTGCTGCTGTTGCTGTTGCATTTTGCAGCCGACGAACAAACCAACAATTGAGCTAGGCGTTTTGGTAGTTTGCGGTTTGCTGATAACAGCACAGCGCGTTTTATATAAAAGTGTTGACAAAAAAAATAATTTTTTACTTTTACAAAGTTTTACAAGCCATTGTATGGTTTAAAACCAATTTCAGAATAGGTTTTTTGGTAAAAACTGCTTAGCAGCTAAAAAATAATAGAAACTTCCTTTCAGTAAGCTCGCATCAAAATCATGAGAAAGAGAGCTACTGAGATGATCATCGTCCCGCTCATGGTCACCGGCGGCGGTGGACCACCGTTCACCAGACAGACACCGTAATTGCCCCCTGGACAGGCCGTCTTCGTGTCGACCTTGGCCGCCAGGCTGCTGATGTAGTCGCAGCTCTCCTGGCTGCCTCTCATGTACTCTCTTGGAGCTTGGCAGTTGAGCTTTCCATTGCAGTTACGCCATTCGTGGCTGCAGCAGCAGTAGGTTAAGGTGCTGTTCAGGTGCTGGTAGAAGTTGTGCTTACCAAGCAGACAGAGGTACGTTTCGTTGGCACACTGGTCGAACTTTGACCTGTCTAAAGGGGTCGCAGAGTCGGTAGTAGTCGAGGTCGAGATGACACCAGTGACCAGCACCAGTGCTATCATTCCTGCCACTGCCAGCAAAAGGTGCTGGTAAGTGGGTAAGTGGTGGTGGTGGTGGTGCAAAGAGAAGGACAAAATGGCTCCTTTCGTCATGATTGGAAAAAATGAGGTTTTAAGCTTGATGAAAATAAAACCGTTTGTACCTCTTTGTGACTGTCTTTATATAACAAACATTGCATCAATGGTGCATCTCAACACGAACAAATGCGCTGATCTTCCTCTCTTCATATCTTTAATCTTCCGAGTTTTCTCTTTGCAGAATAGTAATTAGCCTGTGTGTTTTGTGGGGATGATGATAATAAATGACTGTTTGTGCGGTTGTGCGGACGCTTGTACTGAGCAAACGATGAAAAGTAAAGTTGTGTTTGTATGTGTGTTTGTTTAGCTGCATGGATTGAACACGTGATTTACAGCTTGGCAATTTTATTACTTTTTTTAATTTTTTTTTACTTTTTAACTCATTCCTTTTTTTATTCAGGCTAAATTGCAGTGCAAAATCTCCATCAACAGTGCATCTTTTTTTTACTACGACAGAAAGGTGCTCTTGGTTATTTTGCTTCATATCTTCATAATCTTTAGTGTTTTTTACAGAATAGTAATTAGCTTGTGAGTTGCAGTTGTGACAATAAATAAATAAAACAGTGCTGTTGTAGAAAACCTGTACAGGAACAGGCAATGAAATGTAAAGTGTGGTGTTTGTGTGCTTAGCTGCCTGGGGAATGAACATGATGCTATCTATTTTATGTTACTTTTTATACCCCTCTTTTCATTCAAGCTAAATCACAATTATGCTAGAGTTTTTCTCATTATTGCCTGATTACAGAAATTATTTTTGCAGTAAACTCTTTATGCTCATAGTTATACAAAGCGGTTGCCGAATACTGTTTCTACCTACAAACTTAGTCGTAGATCTAGTGGATGAAGTGGTCAAACTTTTAACAAAAAAACACAAGGCGATAATTCTAGTCCTAAAACTCCTTCTTCTGCAAAAGTAAATTCATTTCAAAGTCAATTCAAAGTCAATACAAAGAAGATAAGAAGACGAGAAGCAAAGCCATCATCGTCCAGCCTCCGGGTCCATTCATAAATGAGGAGCGGGGAGGTGCTCCATTGGGACAGTCGGTCAGCTTCGCCGGGCAGATCTTCTCCCGCCGCATCTTCGACTCCTGGTTCTTCAGGTACAGGCAGCTCTCCGCGCTGCCCTTCACCTTCTTCGGGTGATTGGCGCTGGAGGGCGCCGCCAGGTTGCCCCCGTTTCCGCTGGCGTCGCAGCCGAGCGTCCGCCGGCAGGTGTTCCACAGGTCGAAGCAGCAGCAGTAGCCGACGGTGTAGTTGTAGCGGCCCTCCTCACTGGAGCCACTCAAACAGGCGTACGTCGAGTTGGCGCACCTGTCGAACTTGGCGATGCCAGCCGGCACGGAGAGGGCGGAAACTCCCGCGATGGCCAGGCTGGCCAGAATGACCAGCACCGTAAGGAGATGATTGTACAGTGGAAGGTGGTGATTAGAAGGACTGGTGTCGTGGTGATAAGAAGGAGACATTGGTAGAACTGTTGCTGGTGCTGGTGGTGATGGAGATGATGATGAGGTGGTGGTGGTGGTCGATGAGGATGGAGCGAATGATGCTACTGTTCCTCCTGAGGTTTCATTAATTTTCATCATGATTTAAAAAATAAAACGATTGTCCGAAACAACAGCGAAAAAAACTGATGAAAAAGCCGAAAAGTCAAAAAGAAGTCAAAATCGAAAAAAAGGTTTAAAAATTGGCTATCTTCTCGCCTTCCAAAAAAACCAAACCGGTTGTGGACTACGTCGAGTGATGGCCACCGTCTCTTCCGAACTGTGACTGTCTCTGTCTGTCTGTCTGTCACGAGCTGTACAATTAAATATATACCTCCGGAGAGAGGCAGAGAGTGTGCACAGTGAGTGAGTGAATGACTGTACGGCCACTACCGTACATGCGACGGGGCCCTCTTCCATCCAGTCGCTTCTAATTGATATCGCAGGCATGGCATGGCATGTGTTTGTCTACCACCACCACCAGAGAAGGAGGGGACGCACTGACTCTCAGTCACTAACGAAACAAAACTAACGATAGAAAATAACTCATTTTCAGGCAGGGAGACCAAAAGGCAATTATGCCTGTTCCCTTCTTCGTTCTTTGCTCTCTTTAAACACACACACTCAGCGGAAACTTTATTCAAATTATTTGCTGCTGCTGCTGGTCACTTTCATCACCGCGGCTGGAGGAATCATTTCATCAAGCTTGGAGGACCATAGTCACACTGCAGCTGCTATCTCCCTTTCAATCTAATTAGCGCTGAAATCATGTTGCACTTTCTTCTTCTTCTTCTTCTTCACTTTTTTCTGCAATTTTTTCTAAACAGTTTTGGAGCATTAGCGGAATTTTTGCGCAAAGAAAAAAAATAAGCAAGAGAAAAGCAAGATCGCCAATCAACATTGGAAATGCAGCACCACACAATCGAGCCAGCCATCCAAGCAGAGCAAATGAGTGAAAGCAAGAAAAAAGGCGAAAATTCCAACAGTAGCAGCAAATGAACAGCAAATGAGCAGCTTCAGCTGGTTGCCTGTCAACTACCTCCTCTTCCCCTCCTTTCCCGTCTGCTACGTGGAATAATTACCGTCCTCGGGAACCAGCACTACTTGTCCTTGCCCAGTCCTTTCCTTTTTTCCTTTCCTGCCTGCAGTGTCTTCTGTCAGCACCAGCAGCAGCACTCGTACCATCGCTAGGCGTCCCCTCCCGTTTCCATGGGGTCGACCATTGGCCCTCTAAAAGAAGGAAAAAAATGACTCAAGGACGGCACCCGACCAGCCAACCAAGCTAGCCAGCGATTGGTGGGCGCAATTAACGCGCTTGGCCACTTCACTTGGCCAGCAGCAGCAGCAGCAGCAGCAGCAGCAGTACTTGTCATCATCAGACTAATGAAGGCACACGACGGCAAATCAACCAACCCAAAGAAGGCCACCAGCAAAAGAACGACCAGCAGCAACTCGGCCACGACCACAAATCAGTGCCACGACCAGAGCGGCAGCAGCAGCAGAAAGTGAAAACGAAAACGAAAAAGTTGGGAAGCTCAAGGCCAACGACAGAAGCCCAAACAATAAATAAAACAGGCGCAATGCCAATGCAATGGTGGCAATCAGCACTGGCAGCATTGCACAGAACAGCACACAAAGCAGTGGCTGAAAAAACAATCGTCGTAAACTTAATCATCATCATTGCAAAGGCTGGAAAATTGGTCAGCGCCACCGGTCAATTTTCCCTGGCACTGGTAGTGATAGTCAATGGTCCGTGAAAAGCACTACCACTACCATCAGCAGCATCACAAGGTGAAAAATGTGGAAAAAAAATGTGAAAAAGACCCAAAATCAAATGAATAGACAAAGTGGCCCTACTACTACTACTACTACTCGTTAGAAGACAGGGAAAAGGTGGTGGCTGCCTTTCTCCTCTCATTTTGTCCCTTCTTTCGGAGTGGAAACCTTCCACCACAGGCAAGTGGTGTTCCGTGATAGTGTTCCGTGTGTTCCTCACTGCCACACGGAACTGGGTAATTGCTACTGTGTGTGTTAGGGCAGCCGAAATAAAAGTGAGGAGCCATCAGAGCCAGAAGCGGCAGCAGCAGCAGCAAATGAGCAGCAGATGAAAAGCCAATTGACGTAATCGCGCCTTGCCTTGCCTTGCCCTGCCCTAGGATCTCGCCAGTGCCAACTGAACACTGAACACTGAACGAACCGAGGCTGCTGCTGCCTCTGTCGGTGTCAGGCAATCATTATCGATCTCTGGCACGGCTCACCAGCTCCAGTTCTCTCTCTCTCTCTCTCTCTCTCTCTCTCTCTCTCTCTCTCTCTCTCTC
>JAALOO010000353.1_pt1 | contig 41481 bp, 35 predicted proteins | sample 7257641 | NCBI WGS metagenome assembly JAALOO01 (sample SAMN14085613, study PRJNA598686) | mite metagenome | biome: ENVO:01001000; feature: ENVO:01001002; material: ENVO:01001226; isolation source: single female mite from University of Michigan culture on fish food culture... ...
CGATGATGACCAGCAGCTTCAGACTAGAGTTGGCGTCATTCGGGGCCAGACTGGTGATGCTGCCGCTCTGGCTCGAGGTGGGAATCGGTGCCGGTGGTGGTGGCCCGTCCGACAGCTTCAGTGCCTGCTCCACCTCAAAGTGCACCAGCTGGATGAGGCTGAAAGAAAGGAAGAGAAAGTTAGCACACGCTTAGGAAACACACACAATCACAAGGGGATACTTGTCTGGTGATGGGGTGATGGTGGGGATCATCGGGTGAAACTTCTTCGTCCGAGAATTCAGGCGCGCGTCCGCTGGTGAAAGTGTCTGCAGCTGTTGCAGGCAGTGCAAGTGAGAGAGAAGAATCAAAACAAACGCAGAGGCAGCAGGTACAAGGCTGCCAGACCAGAGCAAAACTCGCTGAGATGAAGTTCGAAATGGGAGATAGAAATCGTTGAGACGCCCAGTGTTTGTTCCGCTTTGTTGACAAGTGAAAGCACGCTGTTTTGAGCGCGAACAGCAGTAGGCTTGCCGGTCTGGCAGAAAACGTGGCGTTTTGGTGAGCCGCACACAGAGTACGTGACGCGGATTTAGCGCCACCAGTTGCACTTGGTGACTTTTGGAACTACAGCTTCCACGCCAGGGCCGATAGATGGCGCTCCAAACTGTTAAAAACAAAAGTGAGCGACGCCGCTGTCGCCATCTATTGGCACTGGCGGAGAAGCTTTAGTTACTGGACATCTCAACGAAATTGGGCATGTGGCCGAAATATGAAAAGTGGGCGTCAGACGATATCTCGGCAACGGGACTAGCTAGGACCAAACTTCTTTTGCCAAATGAATCAGAAAAAATAGCTTAGTAAACGCTAGGAGTGTCAGCTTTGTAACTTCAGCCGTTCCCGAGATCTCGGACCCCTCGGCCAGATCGTCCAAAACCAAACTAACTTTGCTGCTGGAAACTTTTCTTTTGGAAATGCACGGAAACTTTTTAAAATTAAACTTCTTTCCTGTCCAATGTTCTTGTGGACAGCTAGAAAGTGCAGAATTGAGGTTTTAAAAGATTTTATTAGAAAAAAGTTATCAGTGTCACTGGGTGTGTGTGTGCACTACATTGGCTGATTAATTGATTTAGTGTAGGAATAGACATCAAATGGGGGAAAAACATGTTCCGCGCAATGACAACCTGATGAGACTGAAACAACTCTGATTTCGGTTTGATTCTTTGAATATTATTTCACTGAGAGACGGTGTGTTTAGAGATCGATAGTGTTCATGTGTGTGTATGTGTGTACAGAATAAGAAAAACCAAGGGAAGAAGAAAGAGAGGATGTAGGCGGATGGTGACTGTTACCACCAAAGGGAGGGAGGGTGAAAAAATGATAAGGAGAGAGAGAGAGAGAGAGATAGAGTGCACGAGAAAGGAAAGAATGGGGCATGAGGAGAGGAGAGAAAGTTATATCACATCAATAAAAGGTACAGTTCTGTGTCGTCTGATTCATTCATTCATTCAGCAGCAACATCTTTGTATTCGTATTTGTCGTACAATGAGAGTATCCGATTCAACGTTGGCTGTCAGCGTCGCTTCTCCTCGTCCTTTGGATCGTCCTCCCAGCCGTTGTCCTTGATCATGTGCGCCAGCTCGATAATGTACTTGCCCTCCTTGTACTTCTGACTGTTCTCAAAGGCATGCTCCTGTTGGGGAAAGGAGAGTTATTTTTGGCCAATGATTACTCGGAGAATCGCAGAGCGCTTACGTATTTCCAACCGAGGGTAGTCTTGCAGCACTCGCAGAAAATGTCCGCCACTGCGTGCAGTCCCGTGAGGAGGACTCGCTCTTCGGCGGTGCCACAACCGACGTTGACACTGGCGGAAGGAGAGTGTGAGATATTATTGAAGAGAAATAAGGCTAATGAAAGGACACACACACTTACACCGAGTTAAAGAGGTAGGCCCTTCCCTGGCTGCCCTGAAATGACTTGGAGATGAGCTCATCGTGGTTGGCCAGATGAGCGCGGCAGTGGACGCAGCTGTAGGTGCGGTGGCAGTTGGGCAGGTACGCCTGAAAGGTCTTCACCATCTTTCGCTTCGGAGGGGAGGACGACGATTTGGAGGAGGAGGAGGAAGAGGAGGAGGAGGAGTGGTGGCGGTGGTTGTGGTGGTGGTTGAGGGTGGCAGCGCCAGCAAAGTCGTTTAGATTCTGCTCCGCCAGCTCCTGTTCCTGTTCCGCCAGTTGCTGCTGCCGTTCAATGGCCAGCTCTGGATCGTCCTGGTTTCTCTGGTGCTCTGCCAGGTGCAGCAGTTGCAGTCCGCCGGAGAAGAGTGCCTTTCGGAGGGTGCCGAGTGCCGAGGAGAGGCTGCCGAGAAGGAGGGCAGACAGGGCGGAGGAGGAGGTGGAAAGAGAGGCTGCTGCTGGTCCTGCTTCTACTGTGTCTGCGTGCTGATTCACTAAAGAGGAACAACGGTGTTAGGCTGAGGAAAAACAGGAGATCAGAACAACAACAAAACTTACTTCACAGGGCACGTTTAAAGTCCAGAAAAGATTGCCAGTAGGGAGAGGGGGAGAAAAGAAATTGTTGTGACCAGTGGAAATCAACTTGAGAAGAAGTGGTGGCAAGTGCGCACTGACTGAGACGACGGAGATGGAGAAAGACGGAACAGCGAGTTGTAAACAAGAAGGGCTGCCGATCAGCAGCTGGTGATAATCTGGTGATGGGATGCAGAGACACACTGAAGACACATTTGATTGTCAGCCCGTCTCCTCCTCGGCGCAGGCCACTGGTAGACAGCACATTTAATCATGAAGCTGCTGCTGCTGTACAACAACATCGACACCAACACAACAACAACTATTGCCTTCCTTTGGATGTTTTTTTCACTTGGTCACAATTATTATCGCAGCTGATGATAGTGTGCTGATTGGTGGTAGTGTGTCGTGATGCTGATTGCACTCCTTTGCCACACTGTGTCGATTGGATCGGGATTGATACGAGGCGCACGCAGACAATAATTCAACTTTGGCAGAAAATGTAGAAGAGTGTCTTGGATCAGAAGCAGAAAAGTGTGGCCATTGTGTGCGCTGCAAGTCGCAGTACGCAGTACAGCTTCAGCAACTCAAGTGTAGAAGTAGAAGAAGAAGAAGTGCTTGAAAGAAGAAACGTAGTGAGAAGGAGAGAGAGAAAGAGAGAAGACTGTGAGTGTCTCTGTGTGTATCCGTGTCCGTGCTTGCCAGCAGTCAGAAATACTGTGTGGCAGTCGGTGGAGAGAGAGAGAAGTGGAAGTGCACGACTACGACGACGACGACCACCACCAACACAAACAGACGCGCATGGAAACGAGCCAAGAGAGAGAGAGAGAGAGAGAGAGAGAGAGAGAGAGAAGAGGACAACTGCGAGGTGAACTGACAGGCTGACAGGCTGATGGTGGTGGTGGTGGAAGGGAAGACCATAACAAAGCCACGATGCAGTCGTAGCAGAGAGAGCGAGCACAGCTGAGCAGAGTTCTCCTCCTTCTCCTTCTCAAGTAGAAGAGAGTGCTGGCCACCGAGGTGGAGGTGATGATGATCGGCGGTGGTGGTGGTGCTTCCCTTCCCTTTGCTAGAGAATCACGAATGCAGCCTGCTAATGTGCGAGAGGACTATTGTTCGCCGTCGCCGCTGCTGCTGATTGGCAATCACCAGCAAATGTGCGCAAGTTTGTTCGCTTCACTGATCGCAGGAAGGGGAGGGGGGGGCAGTGGCCAGTGCTAGTGCTGCTGGTGGCAGTGCCGATGATCGGTGCTGGTGCATCGCACTGCTACTTGCACAATCACCGCTGTGCTCAGGTGGCATTAGCACCAGCACCAGGACATCAGCAGTGATCAGGTACGTGAGAGATTACGGAGAAAGCACATGTTAGCCAGCATTTACTTGGGCAGTAGATTAGATGTGCAGCTCTCTTTGTTTGGTCACTTTGCTGTGTGTGTGCAGTGCAATGTCAATACTAGAAGTAGTGCTGGCCACCACCATCATCGAAATGTCCGTGCTATTCTCTCCTTCACGAGTTTGTCGATAAGGAGAGAGGCAATTAACCGAGTTGAGCAAATACTGTGCTTACTTGGCTGCTGTTGTTGTTGTTGTCGACAGGCCAGCAAACTTTCTTTTTATGTGCGTGCATGGCTGTGTTTCGATTTGTCCATATCTTGGCAGTCAGCACTACCATCAGCACCAACGCAGGCACAGGCACAGGCACAAGCACATGCACATGCACCCCAGCCGACATCATATGCTCTTTCTCTCTGCCGATCCTGAGCCTGTGTCATATGACTGCCTCGTTTGTGAGTGCCTGGTAGCAGCAGCAGCCAAGAGCAGCTTCAAAGTAGCGCGTGTTTTCCTGCTCCTTCCAACTTTGCCATTGCACTGAATGCCCAATCCCCAAGCACGCGTACTAATCAGCAGTGCACCATTTGCTGATGCAGCTTAGCACTGCTCTTAGCGAGTGATGTACCATCATTATCTCCTCTTAGTCCCCCAGAATATGGCCCCGTCCGGGCCAGGCCAGCACAGAGAGTGGAGCGCACCAATTGATTGCCCAATGATTGACTCAATTAAAGAGCACTTCTGCTGCTGCTGCTGCTGCTACTACTGAACTGTTAAAAGGCAATTTGTGAAGGATGCTAGCAGGTGCTCCTGAAGGCTCCTCAATGTGCTTTGATTTACTTTGCCTACTGCTGTTGCAAGTGAAAGAGGCCAAATATTTGCGCAGTGAGGCCCAGCAGCAGCAGCGGTGATGATGTGCAGCACCAGAAAAGAAGAAGTGATGCCTGGGTGAGCCTGCTTGCCTAACTGTCCGTGAGGCTGATGAACTCGTGGCGGCGGTGGTGGTGTGCTCGGTGTCAAATGAATGAAACAGCTGCAGTAAGTGAGTCGGTGGGAAGACAAAAAGAGAGAGAGAGAGAGACCGAGAGCAAGAGCACACTAGTCGGACAACGACTTTAGTAGCAGCTGATGGACAGTGAACTCGCTCGCCTGCTCCCCTCCTGAACAGTGGACACAACGAGAAGGAAAAAGGCAAGTTCAAGGGCTGAGAGACAAGGAGGAAAAGGCAACAAACTCAATTCGATTTGCTGAACTGGCGCAGTTCTGGCCTGTGTCTGTGTGTGATTGCCACAATCACTCTTCTTCTTCTTCTTCTTTCTTCAAGTGCAGAGAGAGAGAGAGAGAGAGAGAGAGAGAGAGAGAGCATTGCAACACCTTCCTTCTTCGCCATCTTCGGTGACAGGCAGCAGGAGAAAAGGCGCCCAGTCAGCAGTGAACGAAAAACGGACAGGCAAAGATCAACTCCACCGCAGCTGCTCAACCTGATCTTCTCGTTTTCAGCTCTCTCTCCCTTCCCTTTGTCAGATGGAGAATCGAGCAGTGGAGGAAGGTCAGAGAACATGCGCGGGCGCCAAATAAGTGATCACAGTGCTGCTGATGATGATGATCTGTACATGTACACCAGCTCAGCAGCACATGGTGGAAGAGGAAGGAAAGAGAGTGTCAACTGTGTAACTGGAAGGGGGCACCCGGTAGCGCTCGGGGAACGGGTCCATTGCAGCCATTCCCGCGCATGACATGGAGCCGCTCCTCGCTCCACCTTGAGTTGGCAGGATGCCCGCTGCTATACCACTTCTGCCAGCTCAACAACCTCACCACCAAGAATATTCTTCTCCTCTCCGCTTCCTCCTCCGTCCCCTGACCTCGCTGCTGCTGCTGCTGCTGCTGTTCGGGCATGTGATGCTGCCAGGATCACACACACACATGATCACACATTCAGCAGCGAAATCAGACGACAGTCATGTGATTATGAGCAGAGCAATAATAGACGACAATTGCAACTGCAGATACGAGGCTTCTGTGCCCACTGACTATTTATTGCCACTTGGAGTGTGCTGTCACTTTGTCCGATTGGCGATGTTGACTGCGACGTGGTGGCAGAGGACAATGGCCAGCTGGACGCAGACCAGCGGCAGTATCCAGGCGGTGTAGCTGCCCCGGGCCAGGTCGGAGACCGCCCCCAGCAGCGCGTAGGCCGCCATGAGGAGGGTGTACCACCAGATGAGGCAGTACCGCTCGGCGAAGGCCCCGTAGATGGCCGCCAGCGTCGCCAGGCTGACCACCACCTGGGCGCCCAGAATGACGCCCTCCCAGGCGTGACGGACGCCCTCCGACATGTGCACGTTCTTGTCTGGAGAAAGAGAGGAAGGTGCTGTTAGAATAGAATTGATTCACTGATCCCCCCTTCTTACCCTGAATGGTCTCCCCGATCTCCAGGCTCTTGCTGGCCAGGTGCAGGTACACGCCCGAGCCCCAGATGGTGGCCGCCACGTTGGCCAGCGCGCCCACCACAAAGAGCCACTTGGCGACGCCCGTCGGTCGGTGCTCCACTCCGGTCCGGCGACGGCGAAAGTTGCGGCGGTGGTGGCGGTAGCTGGTGGAGTAGCCGCTAAAGTCAGAGTACGTCGGCGGACCGCCTCCCGAGCTGGAGTTGCCGTTGTAGAGGTGGTGGTGGTGCTGACCTCGTAGCCGTCGGTCGAGGTAGTAGTCGTTGTAGGGCAGGTAGGTCGTCGACTTGCCGCCCGAAGATGAGCCAGTGGTCACTCGGCCAGAGGACTGGCGGGAGCCAAAGCCGCCACCGACGCCATTTGAGGGAGGAAAAAGGTGAGAGGACTTGGAAGCTCCGTTTTGATGATTGTACTGACTGGGCGGGTCAATCTGCTTCAGCTGATGATGTTGATGCTGATGCTGTTGCTGCTGGTCCGAATAGAAAGACTGATCTTCACTGGAGCTGTTCCAAGTGGTGGAGGACTTGGGCGACTGTGCTCGATGGTTGCCACCGACCTCGTTGCTGTACAGGTGCCGTCCATCGCTGCTGTCGTAGGCACTGATGTACAGGCCTTCACCACCTGCACCTGCACCACCTCGATGTCTGCCGTCCTCTTCAATTCGCACTTTTCGCTGGTCTGCGGCGCCGATGATCAGCCGAGGAGGCAGTTGGTGACTCGAATGGGCACCACTAGGTGGCCCCTGTCTCGCGCCAGCACCCGAATATTTTCCTTGTGCAAATGCAATGTCGGCGTACTTGGTCGTATCGGCGGTTCCATCATCATCATCATCTCCGCCTCTTCCGCCACCTCCTCCTCGATTGTTCACTGATTGTTCATGTTGATGCTGTGGATGATTGGACGATGCTGTCCTCGTCGATGATCTTTGGCTCTGTCCACCGCCACCACCAGCACCACCCGAACCATCTCTGCTCCAATCGGCGGCCGAAGTCTTTCCCTTTGGCTGGTACTCCTGCAGCACCGGTCTCTCGGGGTGAAAGCCTCCTCTGAAGCTGGCCCGTGCTGAAGAACTTCCTTCATTGGTGTCGTACTGCTTCGCCGAGGAGAAGGATGACTGACGAGAGGGAGCTCGAGATCCACCACCACCACCACCACCACCAAAAGCTCTTCTCAGACTGTTGGGAGTGCCTGGAAGACTTCTGCTTCTGGAGAGCGTCCTCGGATCAACTGGGACGCCATTCTCGTCCAGCACAATCTCTCCGTTCTCGGTGATGGCATTGAGGTAGGTGAAGCTGAGTCGACGCCAGCCGTTCACATCGTAGGGAATGATGCTTGAATCTCGGCCCAGCACTTGTCCCATTGTTCCGGACCGAGAAAAAGAATTTGGCGATTTGCTTGAGACGAGATTGTTTGCAGCAGTCAAAACTGAGTCTGCTGCTGCTCAATCCGTTGCAATCGACACACACACGCCGTTGTTGCAGGACTGCCACACCAATGATTGCCATACAGACAGTTTATCACAATGAGTGCTATCAGTGAGCTCACCTTGGCAACTGTCACAGATGGTCGACAGGAAGGAATTTGGCGCGTTTCTTTGTTTGTTTTGTTCCCTTCTCGCAGGACGGTCGCTTAGCAGAAGCCAAATTTGAATTTTCAATTTCAGTTAAAGTGCCGATGCTGCTGATGCCGCTGATTTGCATTTCAAATACCATTCAAATGCAGTCCATTTAAAAGAACATTTTTTTGGTGTAAGTAAGTAAGCCTGTCACCAAGCTCAGTGTGCTAATTAAAACGGAGACAATTTACTGCCAATTATCGAGACATTTGCCCAGGGTGCCAAAGGGTTCAGTGTCACTGTCAGTTCTGCCTCTTACCTTCAACTGCTGGTGTCTTAATTGGCGGCGACAGCAATTTCACCACCTTCTTCTGTCTTCTGCTCTAATGACAGCTAATTAATTGACACACTGAATACTTTAATTAAGGCAGTTTCACTTTATATTTGCAAATGTCTCCGCTCAGCGCTGTACAGCAAAACACTCACATCAGCAGCATTTTAATGAAGAGTCACAATTCTGCTGGTGAGCAAAAGACAAAGCACAAAGTGGTCGTCACTGGAGGAGTGACCGAACGTGAATAGTGGACACCAATGGAGGAGGCAAAAGTAAATGGAAAATGTAAATAAGCAAGGGAAGAGATAAGGAGAGAGAGAGAATGCAATTCACTACCACTCGATACATCTTTGCTATCGGGGAAAAGAGTGCCGTACAGTTTCCGTACAGGCACACAGTGCGCTTTCAAACAGTTGCCGTTCCCGGGAGACGAGAAGGGGAACAGCAGCATCAGCATCAGCATCAGAAAGTGAGTTGCTCAATTGCTGAAAGTTTCGGAGCGAATTGGACACAATTGAATGTGCCAGCAGTGCATTTCCGTTTTAAAGTGCACTGCAAAAAGCAGCTGCATCTGCAGTCTGTCCCTGTCCCTGCTTCTCTCGTCTATTATTTAGCGAGAAAAGCATTACTGGCACTGCCGCTGCAGTCTTGCCCTACAAAAAGACATTACGTAAAATTGAAATGGAAACACGGAAAGAGAGAGAGAGAGAGAGAGAGCGTTCCAAAGCTACCACAAATGATAATTGATAGGCTGTTGTCACTTGCGGTACCAGCCGAATGTTGTTGTACGAATGTTGTTGTACGACTTGTACGACAATCACAGCTTTCAATTATTAAAATCAAATTAGAACTTTGCCTGCCTGTCTCTGTTTGTGTGTGTTTAAAAGCACAAAACTTGGAACTGTTTTTCATTCTATTTGCTGACTGTTGTTTTGCTGCAATGTCATCCTCCTTTTCAGGCAGTGATCCTCTTCTGAACCGCTGTCGCTTCTGCCTGAAAAAGTCCTCGAAGAGCGTGGTGGGCAGCAGTGGCTGTGCCTGCCCCAAACTGCCCTCCGCCCACGCCGACTGCCTGCAGCTGTACATCACCTCCACTGGACTGGGCCACTGCGGCCACTGTGGAGAGCAGTTCAAGCAAGTCACTGCCGGTGCTGATGGAAGTGTCGCTCTTCAGCAGCTGAAGGAGGTGCTCAGTGGGGCTGGTGATGGAGGTGAAGATGGTGGTGGTGCTCTGGTGGTGATCCCCTCCTCGGAGGCGTACTACAGCACCTACGCCTCCCTCTTTGACCGCCTGCTCATCGGCCTTCTCCTCTACCTCTACGTCGTCCTCATTGCGCCGCAGTTCTTCGAGGGAAGGGGCTACCTCCTGAAGTACCTCATCGGCCATCTGCTCTTCTACCTGCTGACGAAGGCACTCTCCGGCGAACTGCGATCCCTTGATCTCTATCGCTACTTCAAGGCCAAGCAGGCGGGCAACAACAACAACAGTGCTGCTGCTGGTGGTGGTGCTGGGAATGCGGGCGCCCACTAGGATTGGAATTGCACTTCCATTGTTTATTTTTCATTAAAAGTGCAATAAGCTTTGCCTGTTCCCCAACTGTCCGCTCTTGCTCAGTTTCACATTTCTATCCGCACTTTTTTCTCTTCTGATAAGTGCTGGTAATCGCCAGCTTTATCACTTTTTGCTGATTGCTCCCTCACTTGAACGCAGTTTGACTTTGAACAGCAGCAGCAGTGAGCACAGTTCACATCACCAGCACACTGAACATCAACAACAGCAAACGATGGCCTCTTCCAGCAGTCCCGAGCGCCCACCGGAGCACTTTGACGTGCTCATCCTCGGCGGTGGCATTGCCGGCCTCAGTGCCGCCCACTACCTGGCCACCAACAAGTCCTCGTCAGGCCTCTCCGTGGCGCTGATTGAGGCACAGGACCGGTAATCAATCGTTTCCTCAATTGTACAGCATTCTCAACAGCATTCATCCTAGATTCGGCGGCCGCCTGCACACCGCCGACTTTGGCGTCGGTCACGTGGAGCTGGGCGCCAACTGGGTGCACGGCGCCTCGCCCGCCAACTGCCTCTTCAACCTCGCCAACACCTTCGGTCTGATCGAGACGCCGCTGCGGCTGTTTGACCGCTCCCAGGGCGCCTTCCTCCACTCCTCCGGCGTGGCCATCGACCAGGAGGTGGCCCGGGAGCTGTACGACGAGCTGAAGACGTTGGAGTACAGCACCCTGGAGCTCAGTCCGCAGAGTGAGAGGCGCACTCTGGCGCAGTTCATCGACGACGAGGTGGAGCGGGTGCTGAAGCCCGTTTATCCGCCGAAGGAACACTCGCTGATCGACGCTGCCGTGCACTACGCCAAACGGTACATTGAACTGCACGGCGGTGACAGCCTGGAGCGACAGGCCGCCTGGGGACTGGGCGCCTACACTGAAATTGACGATGATGTCACCGTGGTCGGAGGGTATCGGGCGCTGGTGGAGAGGATGATTGAGGAGATCAGGAAGGAAACTTGCAGTGGCTCGAAGGTGGTGCTTCGAAGCGGACAGGAGGTGAGCACCGTCCACTGGTCCTCGTCCTCATCAAACACTCGCACATCGTCACCGTCCTCCTCCTCTCAGCTGATCAAAGTGAAGACAAAGGGTGGACAGCGAAACTACACCGCCCGCCTCGTCCTGGTCACCTTCAGTCTGGGCGTGCTGAAGGAGTGCCACCAGGCGCTCTTTCACCCGCCCCTTCCCCTGGCCAAGGTGCAGCTCATTCGGCGGATCGGCTTTGGCCGGCTGACCAAGCTCTACCTCGCCTACGAGCGGCCCTTCTGGGCGCCGGGCACGCTCAACTGCCTCAAGTTCTACACTGATCCGGAGGAGGTGGAGAGAATCAAAGAGAGCAATGGTAGCCCTGATGAATCGGATGATGATGAGGACGCCCTTCTCGGCCTGGTGAACGGCTTCGAGGAGATCCCCACCAGTGGGAACGTCCTCCTCGCCTGGGTCACCGGCGACCAGGCGGCGGCGGTGGAGCGCTGGCCAGCTGATCGCATCGCCCGCTGCTGTACGGCCCTCCTCCGTCGCTTCACCGGTGACCTGTCCCTGCCGGAGCCGGATGAGGTGCTGGTGAGCGGCTGGAATGGGAATCCCTTCATCCGCGGCTCCTACTCCTATCCCTCGATGGAGACGGCCGGCAGAGAGGACTTTGGGCGGCTGGGCGAGCCGGTGGTGGAGGGCGGCCAGGCGAGGCTGTTCTTTGCGGGCGAGGCCACACACCCGTACTACTACTCGGCCGCTCATGGGGCTAGGGCCAGCGGACTGAAGGCGGCTCAGGCCATTTCCAAGCAATTGACTGCTGCTGATTCACCCTAGTAATGGTGAGATTGTTTGATCAATAAACAGAGCACAGTTCCAATGGTGATAATCAGTAGATAGGCATCAGTAGTCATGGGGACCACTCGTGGCGAGGGGCTTGCACAACGATCACTCACTCACTGCAACTGACAATAACAAACAATCAACTCGAGAATCACAACTCACCACAGCCACACCTCAATGCCTGCCTCGGAGTTTTCCCACCGTGAAATCACCTCCTACGAGGAGGACAAGCGCTACGAGGAGCTGCGCGAGAAGCGGAAGGTGGCGCGGAACCTGGGCAAGGCCGCCGTGTGCCTCTGCTCGGTGGCCACCTGCGCCACCATCGTCTGGCTGGTGCTGGCCATGCGCTCCGCCTTCACCGCCTTCCGGGAGATGGCCAGTCGGCCGCTGGACCACGACCAGGCCATCGACGAGGCCGCCTTCGGCTACTTTGGGGCGCAGCTGGAGAACGCCTGGCGGGCCTTCCTCCTCGCCAACCTCGGGCTGACCTTCCTCAGCTCGCTGTACATTCCGCTGGGCGTCCTCTTCGAGCACTACTACCCGCTGGCGCTGTACGGCGGGCTGATGTTCGGGGAGGCGACGCTGGCCATCGGCAACCAGTACATGGCGGTGGCCTACTACACCGCCACGGCCATCTTCTTCACCACCGGCGTGACGGTGCACGTCTTTGTGCACTACCTGAGGCTGGACATGCTCGATGAGCTCAAGTTCTGGCGGGAGCACGACGAGGAGGAGGAGGCCGCCCGGAGGATGATCAACATGACCATGGTGCAGGACAATGACGTCGAGCGGTCGGACTCGTTTGAGATGAAGACCGTCGGAACAGGAACAGGAGCGGGAAGAGCTCACTGAACAGGCGACAATTCACTGCATTAATTCAACATTTGGCATTTCTCTTCATTGTTCATTGTTCATTGTCATTCAAACAATAATTTCCATTTTTAAACAGGTCAATTTTCTCCCTTTCTCTACCCCTTTTCATCGGCATTCTGAATAAGCTCTAAATGAGCTTTGATTCCACCTTGTTGGCTGCAATGCAGTGCTTTCCTTTCAATTCAATGCTCTAACTCTGCCTGACTGCCTGAATTCTGCAAACTTCTGATCAGGCGGCTGCAAACACGAGCTCCTCTTCCTCCTCCTCATCATCCCAGTTCAGTGTTAGTACATCATTGACTGCAGCATCCACTGCACCACCACCGCTACCACCACCACTCTACTTCATCATCAGTGTTCCCCTTCCATTAAATTGCATTAGCTGCCGACTAATATTAAAAGTGTGTATGTGGAGAAGACAACTCTGCCTAATGGTATAATGCCAAATTTAATTTGACTAAAAGCGCACCGAATTATTATTATCGCTGCTTAGTGCTCAGGAAGGCAAATTGAGCGCCATCGCCACTAATTGGTGGAAGGCTTTGCTGCTCATTAAAATATAAGAAGATGAGTGAAAAGGTGGCAAGGGAGAGAGGGAATAGATTCAAAGGAAAAGTGCCAGCAGACAAATTCTTCTTTTTGCCCAATAAAAATAGCAGCCTTTATCTCTTTCTCTTTTGAATTTGTCAATGCTGTCAATTCTCGCTTATTTGCACAGCGAGCATTGCTACTCTGTTTGCATTTTCACCATTTTAATCCAATTTGCATTTGTCCCCTATTTTTTCCAGCAGCAGCTGCAGTAAAAAACAATTTTTCTCCGAGTTTGCTAATTCAATATATACCGCTGCCGTTTTAGATTGAAAGCCCAATCCACTTTGTTTGCATCACTTCACTTTTGACTGTTGCTGCTGTGGTCTGCGACCATCGTTTGCAATGGTAATTAGTGCAGCAGGGACTCGTGGACTGCTGAAGGGAACTGCCGTACAGTGCCGTACAGTGCGGACAAATCAAATTAGCTGCTGCTGCTGTTGCTGTGGTGGCAAAACAAATCAGCAGCAACAGTGCCAAATGAGAAACAGCGTCTAATGAGATACAAACAGAGGGAGGAAAAGTCATTCACATTCAAAAGGCAAAGTCAACGACAAGTCCAACAAAACGACAACTCGACAACTTTGACAGTCCCGCTTTTTAATCAAGACAACTCACAAGTTCAATGTAAATGGCAAAGTGGCAAAGTATTCAAAGTGCCTGCCTGCATGCTTGATCTTTGATGAGTTGGCAAAATTAGAGCCAATATTAAAAAAGCTTAAAACTAAAGAAAGAAAGAATGTTTAAAAGAAGTGTAATGGCAGCATTTCCTATGGACACTGGCTTCTTTAAAACACGTCTTGCAAGCGTTGCTTCCTCTCGTTAGATTACTCCCGTAATCCGCACTGAAAGTGAGAGAACAAAAGAGAGAGAAAGAGAGAAAAGAAGAAAGAACTGTCGATATGAATCCTCTTTGTTATCCCAGTGCTGTACAAGTGAAAGTGAGTGTCTGAAAGCTTTGTAGTACGTTTTAGACCGCTAATTCAATTTCCTTGTAGCAAGCTGGCATTCCCGTCTTCTTTTTCCTCTTTTGTTTTGTTGCTATCAGTCTGCTCTCTTTGTCACACACTGCCTGGCACTCGCTTGCTCATTTCCGATGTGCAGCAGCACTTCTTCTTCTCTGCACTAAATTCTTTTTGTTATTTTTAATAATTTGGCTCCCTTTACAGTGCTCCTTTTTACTTTCTTTAGTCAACTTTTGGTTGGTTAATGTTTTTCCAAGAAGCAAAAAAAGCTGAAAAATTCCAAGAGACGGAAATCCCCACACACAGCAGCAGCCCACCTTCACTGGCAATTTGACTTTGGTTTCTCCTCTGGTCGACCTTGCCGTCTGAGGAGTAATCAGGGAGTAATAGGCACTAGTAATTGCGTTGAGAGCCACTGACATACTTAGTCTCAGTGGACACAGTCAGTCGGCCGATTGCATATTGGCCGCATCCATAAATGGAAGGCAGCAGACCGAAGTGCACTGTGAATCACCGGCGTCTTTGCCATCAGCAGCATTTTTGCAGCTGCAATGCTAATGTGTGCCACTTAGGCATCCCACTCACTTACCCCACCGGTGCTCCCCAAAGTCATTGCTGCATGGCATTACAGTACATGAGTTTCAGGGTTTGCAAAAAGTGTTGGGCACTGCCGACACTGCCAGTGCCATCCAAGGACAAAATGTGCCCATTTCAGTTGTTGTTTCGTTTTCCACTCTTCTCACAATCGACCATTCAAGAGCGGCGGCGGCGGCGGCGGCGGCGGCAGCAATCTTTCTTTGATCTGAATCAATAAACAGATCTTTTCTTTATTCCTTTATTCCGTTTTCAAATTTTGCCTTTCAAAGCGTGCAATTCACAATCAATTCACAAGCAGGCAAACAAGCAAACAAACGGACAAATATTCACCGATTTAGTGCCTCAATTTTAGTGCTGCACAGCATTGCATTTGTTTGTCGCTTTCTCTTTCTCTCGGTCGCTGGTGGTCATTGAGAAATCAGTTGGTTACCGGGTCGGCTACTAATTCAGTAGTGCTCAATCGGGTGCTCAACAACCCAGCCACCACCACCACCGCCTGGGCAATCACTGCTCCAGCCAAAGCGTATGCGAATCAGCTGACGAGCACACACACACACTCAAAGTGTGACAATGTGGCACTCCTTCTGCTGCTTATCACCGCCGATTCTGTTCCCTCTTTCTCTGGTGTTTGCATTGCCGAGTAGAACATTGCCGACCAGTGCCGACCGCTGCAGCAGTGAGCAGCACTTCTGAGTGTCTGTGGGTCTGGATGCACTCGACTGGCAGTGGCATTAATAATTATCAGAGGGAACGGGGAATGCGGCGGTGAATGCAAATGGCCCAATGAGCGAATGAGTGACTGAATGAAAGTGGTCTTCCAGGAGCAGTGATTGCAGCATTGCCCAATGGCCACCGATAGCAGACAGAAGACCGGACCGGAGTGTCGTCTATCGCCACCATTTAATCATTCGCTGTGCGGCACACAGTGCACACCGAATAGCACTCATTCCACTCATGTCCCCTTTCTTTCTTTCATTCATTCTTTCATTCTTCCCTCGGTCGTTTGTTGCCTCTTGGCTAGACACAGACACAGGCAGGCAGGCAGGCAGTTCAGTACGGTCCACTTGCGGCCAGGCAGCAGCAGCAGCCTCAGTTCAGTTCAGCTACTACTTCTTCATTAAATGTTGTCCCTCTTCAGTCAGTCAGTGTGTTCTGGTCTGGTCTGCTGTGTGCTGTGCTGTGTGCTCTTCGATTGCAATTGCCAATTTGTGAGTGCTCTCTGCCTAGGCTGCGAACTGCTGCAGCATGGCAGGAGACAGACCACGTTTGTCGTGAGCAGGCAGGCAGACAGCACCACAGTGTGTCAGTTTTCCGTTTCCTGCGGCTACCTGCTGCTGCCGTCTGCTCTGGGGAGGATGGTGCCGTTATATATAGCAAAGAGAGACCCTTCCCCAGTACTACACCTTGTGGGCAATGGTGGCCACTGCTGCTGGTTCTGCCATGCCGTTTCTGCCGATCTCTCTTTGCTCCCTTATCTAATTAAAACAGACAGATTCAGGCTGCCTGTCTGCTCTCCTTCGCTGTTGGCATGCTATATAGCACTGACGGGTGCTCAGTGCCGCTACCACTACCAGCACTACCAGAACCATCGCCAGCAGAACCAGAACCAGCAGCAGCAGAAGGGACAGCAGCAATACTGCCACCGAAAACAGTAGTCAAGTGTGAATGGAATTGCTGGTCATAAACATTGTCCTGGAGAACAAGGTACTTTGCCTGTTAAACAATTCATTGCTTTCGCTGCCCTTTCACTGGACACTTGTTCTCAAACAAGACAATAAAAAAGTGAGAGAAAGAGAATGCATTAGGAAAGGAGCCCAAAAAAGTGTATTTCATGGTGAATAATGCAGAGTTATCAGCAGTTTGCCTAATTAATTCAATTTATCTTCGCGCTTGAAATCGAAGCCAAAAATTAAAATCAACTGCTATTTCAACGCAGGCCGTCAAGATGGCCCCAGCGCCGCTGGTGCGAAATAGTTTTGGAGTTGTGCCGGCAGCAGCAACAGCAGCAACATCGAACCGCAAAAGATGATGATGGAGATGAAGATGATGATTCGCCAGAGAGTAAAGAGTGGCCTCAAAACCTGTACAGCAGCATCACGGACACTTTTCCCCACCAAGAAGTGGAAGCCATCCATCGGTACACCGAGCATGGACTATAGTGGCGCAGCTTTCTGGCTTTTCTCCTCAATGCACTGCTGAACCTCGCCTGATGAACCTTGCCTGCCTGCCTGCCTAGAGAGAAAGAGAGAATCCTCCTGACAAAGTGTTCGATCTTTGGAGCACAGTGGTCGTCGTCGTGGTGGTGGTGGTGGTCGTACAGACGTTGCCAGTGACCCAGCTGCAGAGAGATGTGTTCGGCCAGAAGACTACCTTCCTAGGCAGCAGCAGCAGAGACAGCAAAGGCCAAACGCTAGCAAAGAGCCGAATGGAGAACACTGTAGTCTGCAGACGCAGATCTGTGTCGCCCTGTCGCCCAGTCTCCCACTATCCTCCAGTGTGGTCGGTCGGTCTGCTGTTCCTACTGCTACTCCGGCGTCGCAGGCGTCAGTAGAGAAGACAGAAAGCAGCAGCAGCAGCAACTGCCGAGCAGAGACGACAGCAGCCAAAGCCAAGAGGGAGAGAAGAAGAGACCGTTCCATTTGAGCACTGTTCCATTGTGCACTGCCGCCTGCACTCTTCTCTTCTCTCCTCTGCTTTCTTCTCGTCCACTCTCGGCCGTCTTCTCCTCTGCGCCCAAACCAAACCAGCAGCAAACACCGACCAGAACTGACTGACTGAGGACCAGAATTCACTCGCATTCAGACCTTTGCATTCTCTCAACCTCAATTCTCAGTCCCAGACTCACTCTCTCTGAACTCTGTGAACACGGCTTCGATTTGGTGTGCAATATTATCATCACTGGACCATCGCCCCTGTATCAGCGCCATCGCCACCACCACCCTCAGCATCGTCAGTAGCATCCGTGGGTAGCATCACAATCATCAACGCCATCATCTCCATCACCCTCATCAGCCCTCATCGTCTTCCTCCTCTGCTCGGCCCACCGTCGTTGTCGGTAAGTTGACCACCGTTTCCTTTTCGCTTTCTTGTTTTGTACAAAATCGCCTCAATGATGAGCGACAAGGACAAGAAATGTTCGCCTGCAGTGTCCATCCTCAGCGACTGCTGCTGCTGGCATTGCTCACCCTGTCATGGTGGTTGGTTGGATGGCGGTGTATTCCCCTCTGCTCGCTGCCGCATTACATCCATCTCATTAAGCTTAGCGGCAGATGCACAGACACGAGAAAGACCAATTGAAGAGAGGCAAAGAGACAGACTGAGACAGAGACTGAGTATGTCTGCGGCACTCGCTGACAGTGTATTATTCCTCTTTTTCACTTGAGATCCCAGTGAATCTTCTGCCTGCATTGTGTACGACTGAAGTAGATCTTGTCTGCCAGCAGTAGTAGTTCTCGGGGATTCCTCGTCCTTTCTCCTCAAGAGTGATTCTCTTTCTTTCTCTCTCTCTCTCTGCTTAACTGCCTGCCAGCAGCACTATCACTGCCTATCATTGCCGTACGTGCCGCCTCGATGCTTTCCTTCAATCCAACTCCAGCTCCAGCTCTTGTCGAGCTGAGGTGAGCTGAGGTGATTGCGAAAAAGTGTTTTTGCTTTCGCTGTGTGTGTGTGTGTTGGCCACATTCAGCAACAACACTACCACCAGCACTCAGCTTTCATCTACCGGGAAGAGAAGATGAACTGGCGTCATCATCAGCACTGCTGAACAAATTCAGCAATGTTGCTGCCTGCCTGCCTGCCGACTGACTGCCTGTCTCCTCCACCACTCATTTCGTTTCGTTTAGTTGCCTTCTTTCTGCCCCCTCCACTCTTTGCCACACTCTTGTACAACAACGGTGCACGTCTCGCTGACTGAGTGTGTCGGCAATGGTGGTGGTGGTGATGGTGGTGATGCTGCCTGCGAAGAGCACAGACAGACAGTCAGTCAGTCAGTGAGAGTATTCGGCAACACGTCTTCCTCCTTCTTCTTCTGCAGCTGCAGCATGTCAATGCAATGCTGAAAAAGCAGTGAACACAGCACAGCACACAGCACTGAGAAGTGAACAAGTGAACAGAAGACAGAAGGCGAAGAAGAAGAAGAAGACTGCTGAAGAAACACCACCACCACCACCACCAAACGAACCAAAGAACGCACACTCAGGCGGGGAAGATTTTCTTCTTCCTCCTCCTCGTGATTTTTCAGCGATTCAACTCGCTCACCGAAGTGTTCGCTTGCCGTCGCTTTTTATTGCTCTCTCTCTCTCTCTCTCTCTCACACTGCATGTACGAGTTGTGTACGAGCTGTGTACGACGACGACAGCGACGACCACCAGCAGCCGCAACACCAACAGCATCCTCGACTTTGTGCTCATCGTTGTGCACAACAGCAGCTTTTTTACAGCAGGTGAAAGTGATCTTTCTCAGCCTCCTAGTTCTGCTCAAGCTGTGATTCGCCTAATTTCTTCTTCTGGATTCTGTTCATTCAGTTATTCAGTCATCCACTCACTGCCTTGTGTTGTGTTGTCTGTCCTCCTCACTCACTCACTATCTTTTTGCAGTATCACCACTGATTTCCGCTGCTGGCCACTTTTCTGTTGTTGTTGTTGTGATTGTGGTGCTAACCTCATGTGTTACTCTGTGAGAGTTCTCTCTTCCTCCTCCCAAGCCACCGAAGCCATATCATCGACGACCACTTGGATTGTCACCTCAGCCAGCCATACATACACACATTTGATTGCAGTCCTATCAATCTCTCGCCCTTCATTCATTTGCCCGTAATTTGTAAACTTTAAAGTGTTTGTGTCTCTGTGTTTGTGTGTGTGTGTGTATTTGTTTCCATAGTAGTGCCTTCTGTCGCCTTTTCGTCTTCATTTTGGGTAACACATACACACACACACACTTACCGTTTTTAGCAAGTGTCTTTTCCTGATTAGAGTCATTTATCATAGAAGGCAACTTGTGCGCGCTTGACTGTGCCGACTGTGTGTGTGTTTTCACCACCTCAGGTTGTCTCTTCGCTTACTCTCTCCTCTCAAGGACTCCTCTTCTGTTCTGTCCTGTCCTGTCCACAGCAAAGTACTTTCCTCGTTGAAGACAGCCGCCAAGACTGTCTCTTCATTCTCTCTCTCTCTTTTCTCATTCATCGATTTTACTTTTCCTGCTAGTTGAGCTTAGCTGCGCACTGCAGCCGCTACTGTTACTGCAGCTGTACGACGGCAACTTTGGCCACTTTGCTAAGCCGAAGGTAAATACAGTTGGTAACTTAATTCCAATTGCAAAGAGGACTACCAGGAATTACCCGACCGATGTAATTACCAGACCTAAGTGTGGAGTGCAGTGGAGAGGGCAGATAAGAAGGGAGCCCTTAATTACCAGCATCAGCAGCAGCATCACCATCACCATCATCATCATCATCATCTCGATCCTGCTGCTAATACTCCCAACTGCTCTGTACCTACCTCACTCTACCTCCTCCCCCAACTGCCACTTAATTTGATTTCACCAGCATTTAGCAGGCTTTGATCTGCTGCTGCTGCTATTAGTGCACTGTACGACTACTTGTACGACGACTACTGCTGCGTCTCTTTCATTTCCTCGTTTGCAGCTCCTTTTTAGCTTGTGTCATATGCTCCTTCAGCAGCTCTGCCTAGTTGAGCTTACCTTGACACATCTTATCTCTCTCTCTTTCTGTCTCCTTGTTGTTGTTGTTCTTTCACTTCTGCTGATCTCTATTTACAGCAGTCAAGGTGACAGGCTTGCCGGTGAGCACTCTTAATGCGCACTCAGTCGTCCTCAAAGCACCACCACGACCACCACCACCACAGCACCACAGACTACAGCCATGATCTATCGGTAATAATTAAGCAGCGAGAGCAAGTAGGGTGCCTTTGCTTAACTTCGCTCGCTGCTCTGCTCACTATCGATCAATTTCACTTCGGAACTTGCTGCCGAGAGACTCTTTCATGGTCGAGGAGAGAGAGAAGCGACAACAGCAGCAGCTCCATTCTCCAACTGTCTGTCTGCTTGGGCAAATAGAAAATTGTGCAATTTAGCCCAATGAAAATCGATTTCCTCAATTGCCAAGTTCTAGTGCTGTTGCTGTTGCTGGTCCTCTTGGCTTCCCTCACTAATGCTTATTAATGGGCCTGATCTGCACACTGCTTCGGCTGAGGAGCTGAGTTGTGTGTGGGCTTAGCTTGTCCACCAGCACTTGTTCGTGGTAATAACAATCGCTTTCAGGGGGTACGTGAGAGTCCAAGTGTGAAATTAATTACGCTCAGGGTAGAGTAGTGAGTGCTGGCTGCGACTTTTGAATTTTACAGACACTGATTGGCCGGGGAGTGCACGTAGCTGCAAATCAAGGAATGCTGTGTGTCTTTTCTGTGCCAAAAGTAGCACCAGCAATCCTGTGTGCACCATTTCCGAGAAAAAAGTGGTTGTTTGCAGCAGCAGCAGCAGCAGCGGAATATTATTATTATTTTGAGGAGAAAGTTAATTGAACGGAGAAGATCGAATGGCAGCAGCTAAGCAACCAGCACCAACTTGAGCACTTTGCCTGCCTGCCTTTCCTTTCTGCCTGCCTGTCTGGATTTAGCAGCAGCAGCGAGGAAAGATGAACAGAATATTCTTTCTTTCTTTTTCCAGCCAGTAATGAAGAGTGATGAGGGATGTAGTGGCACTGCTGCTGCTGCTGCATTAGTACGTGATGTAATGCTAATGTGAGTGCTGCCTGTCTTGGAGAGAGGTAGACTGCTGGTGGATGCACCCACTTTACTCTCGCTCATTTGCTAATTGAATATCTCGCCCGCCACGGAACAACACTAAATGGCAAAGTTTTTGATGTGCTGTGACATCTGTGCTGGTTGATAGCTGATTGAGGTGCAGGCAAGCAGGCAGGCAAGATCCCTACCAAGTCTGCTTACGTGCCCTTCCTTCCTCTGCAAATCCCCTCCAATTGATACCGTCTTGTGTATTTGTGGACGAGATCTCACTGGCCGCCACCACTGTGTACCTCATCTGTCCGCTGTCAGGTTCAGTCAAGTCAGGCGAGTGCTTGCACTGGATCTAGATCCAGAAGCTGGCAATTGGCTTCTTCTTCTTCTTCGTCAGCTTCATCATCATCCTCCTCATCATCTTGTCGATTGCAGTCATGCACTGAAGAAAGCTGAACCGGCGCTGATGAAGTAGTAGCTAGTTGTTGTGCTCCATGTCAGAGGAGATTAGGCACAGCTCACTGCCAGTGACACCAGCTCTGCTCTGACGTCAGAGAATGTCAACAATCCAGGGCAGAAGTAGTCCACTGGGAGGGGGTGACAATGTGCCCACTGTTGACACACGCATTCGCTGTGTTTGGGAAGCTGAATTGGGTAGCTGATTTGGCTAGTGCCATCTCATTGCATGGCCATTATCTGCTTCACTGCTTAGTGGGATGCATTCTTTGGGGGTGCACACTCCACTGCCCCTATTGCAATATTGATGAGCACACACACAGCAAACAACTAATTTCTTTCTCTTTCTCTTTTACATTTGCAGGTGCAGCACCGCCGCCGCCCAGTGAGCCCAGTGCCACTTGAGCCCCGTTGAGCTCACTCTGGTTGGAAGCAGCAGCAGCAGCAGCAGCATCGTTCCCTATCCCTCAGACGATGATGTCCGGTCAACCGCCGGCCACCACCCGATTCTCCGACAACTACGATCTCAAGGAGGAGCTCGGAAAGTAAGTTGCTCACTCGGTGATGACCTTTCACCCATTTACCCCTGTCAGGCAGATTGCCTCTTTATTATTTACGTAATCAACTGGCATTGAAGAGAGTGAGAGAGGGAGAGAGCCTGAAGGGACACCTCGCACCCGAATCGTCGCCTGTGTCGCTGCTGCTCTATACAGTTGATTCGTTTATTCGGTCTTCACATTTTCCTCTGCTTTCCGTGCCGACGTGTCTGCCTGTGTCTGTTTGTGCCGGCAAATGAAAATGCGGGTTGTGTGTTTGAGGTTGTTAAAAATAGAAGGGAGAGAGAGTGTGTGTGTGTGTAGAGTCCAATCGAACGAGGATCATTGCTGGTGAAAGGAGGGGAAAAAGTAAAAGAGTTTGCTGCTGCTGCAAGGGCTACGACTACTACGACTACTACTTCTCTATTTGCAATTTCTCAAGCAGTGCAGATTATCTTTTGCTAATGGCGGTAACTGACTGACTGCCTTTCCTTCTCCTCCTCCTCTTGGGCTATAAAAATAGGTCACCACGAAGCTTTCCTGGTGGTGGTGGTGGTGAGCGATTCGTCACAGCAGCTGACTGACTAACTGACTAAGCTTCTGTGGGTGGTGGCGATGGTACACTCTTGTACGATTGTACGTGTCTTTGGGTAGCCTTGTACAGCAGCAGTTCTGGCTGCAGTTCACTTTTAGCCATTCACTTGCTGTCTTTTCTTTTGCTTTCTTTTCTTCTCTCTGTTTATTCGTACTGAACGCTCAACTGCCGGCTGCTGCAGAGGAAAACAAAGTCAGACTGACGAAGAAGAACTGCTGCTGTCTTTCTTCTTTGATGCAGCTGCAGAATTGGCTGAGAAAGAAAGGAGTGTACGGCTGTAGTTGTACAGTAGTAGTGAAAGTCAAGAGCAGCAGCTTGGATGCTGCCAGAGAATTGGTTAGCTGATTCTTTGCAGTGAATCGCAGTTATTCTCTCCTTTGCTCTCTCCAGCAAATTCTTCTCCACAAGACTACTAGACAAATCAGTTCGACCATGATGTACTCCAGTGTGGAGTATCCCCAGCAGAATCAGCCACACCAGCAACACCCATCGTCTTTGGTGGCGCATCAGCCATCATCGGCTGATCATCACCACCAACAGCATCACCAGCAGCAGCATCACTATCGCCTTCACCACTATCATCACCCTCATCACCCTCACCAGGAGGCGGAAAGCGGTCCTCCACCACCACCATTACTTCAGCCCCAATCAGTCTTCAGCAGCAGCGGCAGCAGCATGCTCTTCATCTTCTCCCTCTGTTCCCTTCTGCTGCTCCTTCTCCTCCATCGAGTTTACTTTAGGAGATCAACTTCAAAGAAGGGAGACTCCTCCGTCACCGAGCTTGACACTAAAAGCGAGAACAATGGCAAAGTGCCGCCAGATGATGAGGAGGAAGACACTCCGAAGAAGACAAAGCCAGCTGTGTTGATGTCAAATGGCACTATTTCTGCCAGTGCTCGAAAGCGATCCTCCGTCGGTGACTTTGAGGGCCTCTTTGAGCAGGGCATCAATGGCAGTGGCAGCAGCAATGGTGGCTGTTCTCTGCCGCCCTCGCCCGGCCCCGATTCCCTCCTTGCCCGAGTCTACGAGTTTGCCGGCCTCATTCGCAACGCCGACATTTCCGCACTGCCTGGGGCCAGCTATGGCTCGTATGTGTTTTGAGCTAGGAGAGAGAGCGAGCTGTCGTACAATTGCCGTACACTCTATTGATTGGTCTTGAGCAAACAACAAACCCTTTCCCTACCCAAATCAATCCAATTTAGTGCCATTCTAATCAATTCTTCTTCCTCTTCCCACTCAGGGGCGCATTCTCGGTGGTGCGACGATGCGTGCAGAAGACGACGCAGCTGGAGTTTGCCGCCAAGATTATCAACACTAAAAAGCTTTCCTCTCGAGGTAATCCGATTAGTGTTAAAGGTGCAGAACAACCCCGCTTCTTTTCTCCCCGCTTCTTTTCACACACACTTGACCTTCCCTTCCCCTTGCACTGCCGCCTCACTTGGACATCAGTGATTTACTTACTTTGAAATTGTTTCTCTCCATTTCCTTCTCTCTTTCCCCTCAACTCACGACAATCCAAGCAGACTTTCAGAAGCTCGAACGCGAGGCCCGTATCTGTCGGAAGCTGAACCACCCTAACATTGGTGAGTAGTGCTCTCTCTCTAAAAGCTGTCTTGCTAAAAATAATCTCCTTATCCTTCTTCTCCCATCAGTACGCCTGCACGACAGCATCCAGGAGGAGGGCTACCACTACCTGATCTTTGACCTGGTCACCGGGGGCGAGCTCTTCGAGGACATCGTCGCGCGGGAGTACTACTCCGAGGCGGACGCCAGTCACTGCATCCAGCAGATTCTCGAGTCGGTCAATCACTGTCACATGAACAATGTCGTCCACAGAGATCTCAAGGTAACACCGGGAGTGGGAATGGGACTTCTAAACTTTACTAATACTCCTTCTTCCCCCCAGCCGGAGAACCTGCTTCTGGCGAGCAAGGCGAAGGGTGCGGCGGTGAAGCTGGCGGACTTTGGCCTGGCCATCGAGGTGCAGGGCGACCAGCAGGCGTGGTACGGCTTTGCGGGCACCCCGGGCTACCTCAGTCCGGAGGTGCTGAAGAAGGACCCCTACGGGAAGCCGGTGGACATCTGGGCCTGCGGCGTCATCCTCTACATTCTCCTCGTCGGCTACCCGCCCTTCTGGGACGAGGACCAGCACCGCCTCTACGCCCAGATCAAGGCCGGCGCCTACGATGTAGGAGATGCCCTTTTTTGTTGAACTTCTCTTTCATTCATTCCCTCTCTCCCCCCTAGTACCCTTCGCCCGAGTGGGACACGGTGACGCCTGAGGCGAAGAACCTGATCAACTCGATGCTGACGGTGAACCCGGCGAAGCGCATCACCGCGGCGGAGGCGCTGAAGCACCCGTGGATCTGCCAGCGAGAACGGGTCGCCTCCACCCTGCACCGCCAGGAGACAGTGGACTGCCTTAAGAAGTTCAATGCTCGCCGGAAGCTGAAGGGCGCCATCCTCACCACCATGCTCGCCACACGGAACTTCTCCAGTAAGAGTGAGTTAGAGGCATAGAGGGAGGAAATAGTGTGCTTCACTAGCAGTGACCATCGGTCCATTTGGAACTGTGTTCTCATGTTTTCTTTCTTTCCCCTTCTCAGGCCGGTCGATTGTGAACAAGAAGGGCGACGGCTCGCAGGTGAAGGAGTCCACCGACTCCTCCAACACCACACTCGAGGACGAGGATACCAAAGGTGAGATCACTGAGATAGCAGAGCATCGATGAATTCATCTCAATTGTCTGTCTGTCTGTTACACAAAATACCTGTTGTAGTGCTGCTAAGTGGTTTATTTTGTTTGTTTTGATTTTCTTTACTCTTTTCATTTCTTTTGTTTCTCATTTTCTTTTTCTTTCTTTTCTCCTCTTTTGCTTGCTCTCTCACTCACTCTCTCTAAATACCTTTCCCCTCTTGAATGTGAGTACCACGCCCTCTCCCTCCCTTGTCTTTCCCTGAACTCCTCTCTAAAACTGGTGCCCTAAATGACTGACTTCTGCTCTAATCTCCTACCTTCATTCCTACCTCAACTTTCACCCAAACTAAAAACCACCTTCAATCTTCAACTAAACCAAACAGCAGACTGTCTAGTGAACCAGCACGGAGTCGAGCGAAGTCGAACCGTGATTATGGCCGACACTTCAGGTACTATCCACCACGACCACTATCTCTCTCTCTCTCTCTCTCTCTCAATCTCTCACTTTAACCACTGATTCGTTCAACTCTTTTTACAAACTCAAACTCACACCAAACCAACTAACAATTCACTGACTGACTGACTGAATGACTGACTGAAATACTCCTCCCAACTAAACCAACCCGATCCAATCCATTCCAAACCAAATTCTCTCTCTAAACCCATCACACCCATCACTGACACTGTGTAGTTGCCCGTCTCTCAAATGGCATTTATGAACGTAAGTGCTACCTGCTTCCTGCCTCCCTCTTTTCTTTTCTTTTCATTTTGATTTGCATTAGTTTATTTTACTTTCCTTATTGTTTACTATCTAATCTAATCTGAGTGATGAGTCCCCAACCTACCAACCACCGATGACCCACTGTGCACACTGCTTTGAAAATTCTCTGCCTGGTGTCCGGTGCTGTTGTCTGCTTTGTTGTCTGCTGTCTTTCAATGTACGGCACAACTAATCGACGACCTTTCTTCTTCTTTTTTCTTTTCTCTCCCCTTTCCATTTGCAGCCCGCAAGCAGGAGGTGATCAAGGTGACGGAGCAGCTGTTGGAGGCGATCAACACCGGCGACTTTGAGACGTACAGCAAACTGTGCGACCCGCAGATCACCGCCTTCGAGCCGGCGGCCCTCGGCAACCTCGTAGAGGGTGTGGACTTCCATAAGTTCTACTTTGACAATGGTCTCTCTCTCTCCACCACCTGACTGCCTCTCTCTCTCTCACTCTTTCTCACTTACTAACCAAATGCACCTAAACTTTAGCTATTATGATCACTTCATCCTCTCTCTATAGCCAAAACACTAAACACACTTGACTTGCTCTTGTAGAAAGTAGGTCAGTCACCAGAGAAGGCCAGTGTTCTACTTCATTTGACTTGATTTGTTTGCTTGTTCACATCGGGTGGTAGAGATGATCATCAGCATGTCAGTGTCAGAGATAGAAATAGGTGCAGGACAGAATGTCAGTGTTTATTTTGAGAGAGAGAGGAAAGTAGTGCTTAGGCAGCAGGCGAGGATAAGACATAGTACACAAACACCAACACACTACTCACTACTGATCAGATCAGCTCAGAAATAGATAGAAGTGCCCATCATCGGCGATGTTCCAGTTCTCACTAATCTTGATCTCTCTTTTTACTCAGTGTACGGCAAGAACTGCAAGTCAATAAACTCGACCATCCTCAATCCGTCGGTGCATCTACTGGGCGAGGATGCGGGTAAGGGGGAAGGGAAGGGGAAAGGAAGGGGGTGTTTAACCCTTTATCACTAACTCTTTTGTTTCCTCTGCTAGCCTGCATCGCCTACATTCGCCTGACGCAGTACGTGGACAAGCAGGGCGTCGCCCACAGCATGCAGTCCGAGGAGACGAGGGTGTGGCTGCGCAAGGAGGGCAAGTGGCAGAACTGTCACCTGCACAGGTCCGCCAGGACTGCCTCCGGACAGCATCTCGCCTTCTAAGCAGGCACGCCCACCACACACTGCCACTGGCGCTGATAAACAACAACAACACTACACTACACTACTACAGCAATCGCTGATTTCATTTTTCATCTCATTTCCTATTCTATTCTCTCTCACCACCTCACCTCCCCCTCATCACTTCACCTCATCCTCACCACCACTTTCACTCGCCTTGGAACTTATCTTCTCTCTTTCCTGTCCCCTTTCCCGCCCTCCTTCACCACCACCACCTCCCAATCCAATGCACACACACACATTGACACTCTTCCTTTTCCTCCTCCACTCCCTCCACTCCCTTAATAATGTTGAATTGCCGTGTGTGTGTGTGTGTGTGTTTGAATCGTTGTACCTTCTTCTTTCTTCTGTCCACTTCCCTGTAGTCAGTTTCCTCCTCCTCCTTTCTTGTCTGCGTGAGTTTGCACTCTTTCTGTTTACCTTCTGCGTGACCTCATTGGATTGAAGATTACTCCCACTACTACAACTACTACTACTTCTTCTTTTCTACTGAATCGCCTCCGAGTGACTCCCCTGAATCTGTGTGTTCCAGCCGGCAGGCCAAGCACTGAAGCTATTCACTCGCTGGTTGACCTGCTGAACTCTCCTTCTGATTTTCCGATTGAAGCTTACGTAAAGACTACTACTGATTGAAAACAAAACACTACACCACACACTACACCACACCCACTCTGAACACTGAACACTACTGCTATTGCTGAGATACGAACCGCTTTAAGGTGCTTCAAATTGGGATGACAATGACGTCCCCTTCTCTTCTCTTTCCTCCTCTTTCTCCTCCTCTTCACATTCATCATCATCATCACCACTTGCACACTATTCCAATTGCGCTCTATCCCCTTCTTCTTCTGTAGGCATCATCCTGAAGAGCACCCCATTTGTAGCCATCAGTGTTTACCCTCTCTTGTTCCGTGTGCATTCTCCTCTCCTCCTCTCCCCTTTGTACTTTGTCCGTGTGCGTTGTAACCTGTGTATCCCTTTCTCTCTTTCTCTCTTTCTGTGTGTGTGTTTCTTCTGTACAGCTGCTGACCCCAACTTCTAGTGCCCCACCAAATTGCACAGGTCTTCTTCTTCTCTAAGCTCTTTCTCTCTTTCTTTTGCGTTTCCTTTCACATATCCTCGTCTTGTTTCGGTTTGAGCATCCCACACACTCACACACTACTACCACAAACTCCACCACCAACTCCACCAACTTCACCAACACTCTGAGACCAACTCTGAACTCTCCTGACTGACTGACTGACTGACTCCAATGATTCTTGTGTGCGTCCGCATCTCACTTTTTTGTAGACTTCCTCTCACCATCTCACTCTTTCTCGCTCTCTTTCTCTTTCTCCTTCAGCCGTTTGTTCTTCTCGTTGCCATTCTCTCTCTTTCTCTTTCTTCTCTTGTTCATCGGAGCGGATTTTTCAATCTGCCAATCTGCTTTGTCACTTTGATTTCTTCTTTTCTCTATGTGTATTGTAATAACTTATTGAATTATTAAAATTGAAATATTAAATTGCTCTTGTATCGTTATGTTAGAACTTTTGCCGTACAAGTCGCGGGAGTTCAAGCGTCTTTTCTGTACAAGTGTTTTTTCTAAACTCAAAAAGTGCGCCCAGTTTTTAGCTTTCATTTAAAACAACTCCGGACGTTCTACAAAGTTCCAGGACCGAGAAACGCCTATTACAAAGTTAATTAAAAATAAATTAATAGTTTCCGATGTTTTCCGCTGCAAAACGTGAGGCGCCACCAGCGCAGACGACTTTTGGCGATTTTTGGCGATTTTTCACGGTTTTCTGACTTCGCTAGTGGCGCCTCACATTTTGCAGCGGCCAACACAGGAACTATGAATTATTTTTTAATTAACTTTAAAATTCATTTTGACCATGTTCCCGTGGTCCTGGAACGAAAATTCTTTCAGATTTGGAGTCCTCTCGTCGAGTACTTTCAGAATCTGCAATAAAACGAGGTGGTCAGATTTTTGACCAAATTGGCCAAATCTGTAAGGCTATAGCCTTCAAAATTTTGAAAATCTGGCCAAAAAATTTTTATTGCAGATTCTGACAGAACTCGACGAGAGGACTCCAAATCTGAAAGAATTTTTGCTTTAAGACCACGAGAACATGGTCAAAATGAATTTTAAAGTTAATTAAAAAATAATTCATAGTTCCTGTGTTGGCCGCTGCGAAATGTGAGGCGCCACCAGCGCAAGCGATTTTTTGACGAATTTTCCGAAAAAACGCCGATTTTCAGGCTGCGCTGGTGGCGCCTCACGTTTTGCAGCGGCCAACATCGGAAACTATTAATTTATTTTTAATTAACTTTAAAATTAAAATTGACCATGTTCCCGTGGTCCTGGAGCAAAAACTCTTTCACTTTTGGAATCCTCTTGACGAGAACTTTCAGAATCTGCAATAAATTTTTTTGTTCAGATTTTCAAAAATCTGCAAGGCTATAGGTTTGGCCTTACAGGTTTGGCCAATTTAACTAAAAATCTGATCATTTTGTTTTATGGCCTCCTTCGACGCAGGACTCTTAGTGAAGTGTCCCTGCGCAAGCAGAACTTCGATATCTCAAGAACTTTCCGAGATATCCTCATTTAAAGATACCGTTTCGGTACTGGCGTCAGTGAGACATTACCATGGAACACCCCACCCGATGAACAACCCGTACATCAACCAAAGAACACTCTGTTTAGTAGTAAAAACGACTTGAAAAAAATTTAAAAGAACGTACTTTATTGTGTGTAATAAAAATGTCAGTTGAATCAGTAAAAGAAGAGTAACTAAGTAGAGAGTTAAAAATCAGTTCCGAAATCGGCAGAAACCGGCGGCGCAGCAGCAGTGTATGAAACATTGGGCTGATTGGTAAAGTGGGCGGTGGTGGCCACATTGGTGGACACTGGCTGCTGTTGGGGGCGTGGGGCGGCAGGTCGACCAAAGGCGGCCATGCTGCTCGCCGGTCGAGCTGAGGGAGACGAAGGAGTGGGGGCGGCGGCGGCATTGCCAGCACTGCTGCTGTACTGGTTCTCAATGTCCTCGCCGGTGATCAGCTGGAGGAGGCGAAAGGATCGCGAGGGAATGCTGGCGCCGGTGTACTTGCTCGGCGTCGGCTCCACCGGTCGCTCGGAGGGAGGCAGCCGGCGGAGCTGCTGCAGGGTCATCCTCGAGGCCGCCTGCTGCGTCTGCGCCTGTCCCAGCGAGCTGTTCACCGGAATGGGCAGCGGCGGCGTCGGTGGTGGCGTCCACAGCTGAGTGTTGGTGGTAGTGCCGACCACTCCTCCCGGTCGAATCATCGGCGGCGGCAGTGAGCTCTGTCGTGCCTTGATGCTCTCAAAGTAGGAGGACGTGTTTGGCTCCTCTCCTCCGGGCGGCATCTGCGAAAACATCTTGTTCTGCTCGAGGTAGGCGCGACCGTCCTCTGTGCAGAAATAGAAAAGAAGAAGATAAAAATGTGTTTACGTTGTGCGTTGAATTGACATTTACCTTTATCCGTGGAGTTGTTGTTCAGCAGAGGAGGCGGCGGCACCGACTGAAACTGTGCACCCGTCGTTTTGGGCGGCAGCTGTGAGAACATCTGTCCGCCGGACAGGAAGGCTCGTCCGTCTTCTAAAAAAGGAAAAATGAAGTAGTCAGAATGATGTGTAGAGAAGTTGTGCACCCAAGTTACCGTGGTTCACATAAGAGTTGCTGCTGTTGCTTCGAGGCTGCTGCTGTTGTTGGTGGAGCCCCTGCTGTCCCGGTCCCTGCCTGGCGATGCTCGAACTCCAGGTATGACTGGCCGGCGAGGGCATCGGAGGGGGCATCGAGTGCTTCATCACCTGAGCAGGTGGTGGTGGCAGCTGTGAGTACAGGCCACCGCCCAGGTAGCCTCGACCTTCCTCTGTTAATTGAGAACCTCATTAATCAGATGTCTCAATGCAGCCAAATTGTACAAACCGGAGCTGTCGTATGAGTATCCGCCTGTTGAGGAAGGCTGCGCCGACACTGGCCTCATTCTCTGCTGAAGAAGGGCATTTGGCGGCGGCGGTGGCGGCTGTGCTCCTCTCTGCTGCGGCGGTGGCAGCTGCGAGAAGAGCTTATTGTTGGCCAGGTACTGACGACCTTCCTCTGCAAAAAAAGATTAAGATTATTATCAGCGTAATCAAGTGAAAGTAAACATCCCAGATCTGACCTGGATTAGTGTAGACGGGCATGGCTGTGGCGGTGGGCTTCGGCGGAGAGGGCTCCTTGATCTGGCCACGACTGTTGAGCTTCACCTTGCGCGGCAGTGAGCCGTAGTACATCTTCCCACCACTGCTGACAGCGGCATTCGGAGAGGTGGGCGAATTCGGAGAGGAGGAGGAGAAGGAGAAGGTGCTGCCACCGACGGAGGAGCCACCACCAACGCCAGCGAAATGGGCACCTGGCTCCAGGCCAGAAGAGAATCGCTGTACTGCTGATGCTCCCACTTCTGCAGCGGCAGCGACAGGGATTGCGTGGGCGTCGGAAAGAGAGAGCGACGGCAACGGTGTGTTGGCAGCAGTGATCACGAGTAGTGTTGTGCGGGGTGACAAGCATCAAAGAGAACAAGAGAAAGAATAGACGAGAATAGTGTTTATTAGAAAAGACCGCTCACTGAATGAGGTAATTGTACAGATTGAGGTAACCTGTGTCATCGGGGGCGCCCGGAGGGTGGCCGCCACCGCCACCGCCGGGCAGCGAGGACACCTGTCCCGAGGAGGCGAGGTTGACGGTGGAGAGGGGCGTTCCGCCGCCTCTCACCGCGCCGCCGCCCTGGTTGACGCACTGGTTGACGAAGTTCTTGGTGGTCTTGATGGCGCGGTTGCGCGCCTGGTGGGCGTACAGCTCGCGCTCGGCAATCTGCTGCTGCACCGGGTTGATGCGCTCCTCCACTATCTCCGGCGCAATGTCGTCCGCCGGGCGGGGCAGCTGGTTCTTGAAGGCAAACGGAATCACCCGCTTCTTCTTGCCCGCTGCTCCGACCGAGGCCGGTGAGGGCTGACTCTGCTGCTGCGCGGGCAGCGAGACCACCTGGGCCCGGTACAGCGGCTCATCGTGGCTCATCCCGCCGGGGTGGCCGTCAGGGCCGCGGTAAAAGGGGCGCGGACTCGGGTTGAAGGCGCTGTTATAGTCTAGGGAAGGGGAATAACACAGCCAGTTATCAATACTGTCTACTATGATCACCCTCTCTCTCTCTCTCCCTGAAATGGATTACTCGAAGTCGTGGTGGTGGTAGTGCTGCTGTGGTGCATGGTCTGTCCCGAGGGCGTCACACAGCGAATGCTCCCATCGGCGCTGTCCATCAGGTGCTCGTGCTGAAAGGGCGGGCAGCTGGTCCGACCACCTCCGTCATTAGAGGGAGCATTGTAGCCTCGAGAACTCGGTGGCTGCACACCACAAGGACCCGTTCGGGTGACCTGCACCGAGGGATAGCCCGAACCAGAAGCAGAAGAGGGGGCGTGCTGGTGGTTCACGTGCTGGTGCTGGTGAGAGTGCTGCTGGTGTTGGTGCTCCGTCTCTCGACTGATTGCCTCAAACTTGGCAATCTCATCTGAGATGGGTGTGGTCCAGTGTGGTATTAGAGGAATTTAGAAAAACATGTTAGACTCCGTTTAGTCTCAAGAAAGGTGTGTTTGTGTGTGTGTGTGTGTGTGTGTGTAAGTGTTAGAGATAGATTTAGAAGTGGCAGTTTAGAGGAGTTTGTTGTTGTGGTAAAGACTGTGATCATCCTTATCTTGTTGCCTACCTTGCATGTCATTGAAGAGCGTCTCCAGAATGGCCGACTGCTGCTGGTGGTTGTAGGAGGAGGAGGAGGCGGGTCGCTGCTGATAGGCCTGCATCTCTTCAAGGGGTACTTCTTCTTCTTCTTTGGGTTGACTTGGGGCCAATGGAGGGGACTCTTGAGAAAAGAGTGATTGTGATAGCTGATTGTGATTGCTTTGCGGTTGCGACGGCGGCTTGGGCGCCTGTACTCGTCTGAAGGCGCTCCCAACTGCTGTACAACTGCTGTCTCTGCAATCTGCCGACTGATTCGCCGTCCTTGTGCAAGCAGCAGCAGCACCATCAAGGATTCTCTCCTGCTCTGGCGCACTGCCTGCTGAGTGATTCAATCCAGATGCGATGCCTGAAGAGGATGGAGGCTGAGGATTGAGGAGAGACTGTTGCTGTTCCTTGAGACGCATCTCACTGAGCTCGCTCTCTATTCTGCTGATCATCTGGCGCATCTTTGCCTCCTCCTCCTCCCCCTCCTGCTGTACGTTAGCAGCAGAACTGCTATTGCATTCCTCTTGTTGCTCCACTGACACTCTTTCCGACTGAGCACCGCCATCAGGCGTAGGTGTCTGTTGCTGGCCTGATTGCACCGGCAGCACTGCAGTCGGCCGAAAGACTGAAGTGGATAAAGAGGAGGAGGAATTGCCGCCTGGAGAGTAGGGCGCCAGAATCGGCGGCGAGGGAAGCTGTGAGCTGCCATTCTCGTACAGTGGTGGCTCACTGGGCTGCTCAATGCTGTTGTTGTTGGCATCACACTGCTGATGCTGAAGCTGCTGCTGCACCACCGTCGGCGAGGCCGGCGAAGTGTACGGCTGGTTGCTGTATGGTGGTGGCGACTGTGCTGACTGTGCCGCCGATGTCGCTAACTCTCTGCCAAATTGTACAGCGGATGAGGCGGAGGCAATCAGTGACGCCATCTCATGCTCATTTCGAAGATGATGCGAGGAAGATGGTGCTCCGCCATTCTGAATAGACAGAGGATATAACGAGCAATTAAGGTCCTGCCAGTAGATGATCACTCAAACATCTGTGCGCTTAAGCTCTCACACTCTCAAAGAAAAACAAAGTCCACCTACCTGAGCTGTTGAAGGAGTTGAGGATGATGACTGTGTTGGCGGTGGTGGTGATTGCTGTTGTTGTTGCTGTTGTTGCTGAAAAGTGGTCGACTGTGGCTGCGGTGGGGGCGTTGGCGGAACAAAGGCACTCGACTTGACGGGCGGATAGCTCTGCGGTGTGTACGTCTCAATGATCGGTGGCGGCGGTGGGGCACCGTACACTGGGGCGGGAGTGGGAGTGGGCGATTGAGAGAATGAAGCACTTGTTGATTGCTGCTGTGGTGGTGGTGGTGGTGGTGGCGATGGAGCACCACTGATCTCGGTGTCCGGCTGATTGGTGCAGATCTTACTCCTCGCCTCGACGTCCAGCCGCCGCCGCTGCAGCTTAGCCGTCAGCTCCTCGTCGTCGGAGAGGACGAGAATGGGCGAGGGCGCAAAGCGAACCTCCTTCTTCTCACGGGGCGGCGGCGGAACGGGACTGCCGCCGGATCGAGTTTTACTTTCAAGAGGTGGAAGAACACAGGGGGCAAATGACTGCTGGTAGATGTTCCGAGATGGCGGAACCGGCGAAGAAGAGGAGTTGTGATTGACCATGGCCAGACTGGAGCTCGGTCGTGAGCCCTCATCGTCAGTACTGAATGGCTCCTCCTCGTCGCCGGCGTGCAGATTGGCCATCAGTCGGCGCTTCATGCGAGGCGAGCGAATCTCGGTCAGGTCGAGGACGCCCTTCTCACTAAAAGAGAAAAGTGTGAGATTCCTATCAAAACTACTACCACTGCTGCTTTAGACTTACCCTACGCCGGAGGGCGTGTAGGTGAACGGCTTCTTGTCCTTGTTCATTGCATTGAGCAGCTTGTCGGGCAGGTGGGCGTACTGCTGCTTGGCAATCTGATCGCGGCTGGGCGCTGACTCGCGATTCGGCACCGGGTATGAAGGGTTTGCAGAAGGGTACTGCTGAGGGGGCTGGTAGTTGTCGCGCCAGTTCGGCACCGGCATCGCTCCCACGGTGCCCGGCATCGGAGGAGGCGCCGGGGGAGGTGGTGCTGTGGCCATCATTGAACTAGGTGCTGACTGTGGTACTACTCTCGAGGCAGAAAACAGCTCCCCAAGCTCTGAATCGGTGTCAGTTTCCGAGGGAAAGTAGCTGACTGGCTGCTGTTCAGGCAGACGGTGAGGAAGGTTGGCTGGCGGTGGAGGAAGAGCTGACAATTCTCCTGAATCCTCCTGTTGGTGGTGCACTGGTGGAAAGGACTGGCCAAACTTGGGCGAGTGATTCTCCACGGTGTCCTCGCTGCTGCTGCTGTTGCTCTTGTTGTCCGGAGCTGGTGGTCGCTCCTCAGCAAAGGGGTCCGGCAGCTGGTGACTTAGGTAGTAGCCGGTGTCGTCGAAGGATACCAATTGCTCAGCTTGAGCTGATGGTACTGGAAACTGCTGCTGTTGTTGCTGTTGATAGTAGGGGGCAAAAGAGGTGTCCTCATTAGTGAACTGATGCTGACAGTGGTTGCTGTTGTCCTCTGGCGTGGGACTGGGAAAGGTGAAGAAGAGACTGCTCAGCTCGGTGGACACCTCGGGGTGGTGCTGGTCAAAGTGAACACTGCTGCAGACACTGCTGCACACCGATTCACATCGACTTGGAGTGCGGTCGGTGCGAGAGAAGACCGCCGGGTGCTCCTCAAAGACCTCCTCCGCCTCCTCCTCGGCGTCTGCTCTTTCCTCCTCAAAGAGTGATGAGGACGAGGATGGGGGGAGATCTTCTTCCTTGTCAAAGGTCCTGAGCAAGCTCAGCTGGCTCTGAGGGTCGGCGAAAATGTGCTTGTAGACGTTGAAGCGTTCAGTGGAGCTGTTGTTGTTGATGGTGATTCGAGGTGGAAGTCTGCTCTCTTCAAGGTTCGCCGAGTATGCCGCTGGTGATGATTGCGCCGGTGAGTGAGCAAGACTGAAGTTTTGAAGATCAGCACCTACTGTGGTTGAGGTGTCTCGCTGCTGCTGCTGCTGCTCCTGGTGGTAATGTATCTTCTTGCCTTCTTTGTCGCCGTCGTGCTCTTTTAGCCTGCTGCTGCTGATTCTGGAGGAATCTTCTTCCTCCTCCTCTTCTCGGCGTCGTCTACAGCTACTGCCACCACCGTCACCGAAGTTATCGTCAGCTAATGGTGTTTGTTGTTGTTGTTGTCCTCGTCGGCTGTTCAGTTCGGGTGCACAGTTCTCGGTGAAGGGCAGATGATAAGTGGCGGTCCGATCTGATGCAACCTGCTGGTGCAGACGATGGCCAAAGAGGTGCCACAGGGCGAGACATCCGAAGAGGAGTGTGGCGCCGACGAGGGCGGCCAATTCGTACACGGTGGGCTCAATTTTGAAGAGGAGAGGAGGAAGAGTGGCAAGAGCAGCAGCAGCAGCAGCTGAAGAAGCAGCAGCGAAAGGAGAGCACACCGTGCGCACGATTCCTTCTCTCTCTCTCTCTCACTCCCTCTCACGAATATTCTTCTTCTTCTCACGTCTGTTGGCAATAAAAAATTACCAGCAGCAGCAAGAACTGTGTGTGCAGGTTGACAGAGAGGAGAGAGCGATCGGCGACGATGAGGCTGAGGCTGAAGCCGAAGACGATTCCGATTGCGTTGGTGTGTCTGTGTCTGTGTCTCTGTTGATTGCACTCTACTCTACTTTACTCCTTCTTCTCTTCAGCCATTCTTCTCCTACTTCTTTACCCCGTTGATGCCAGCGCAGATGCAGAACCCGTTCTCTTCTCCTCTCTACAAAATGGAAACTCAATCGCTACTTTGCTAACTAGAGTATTAGCAGAATAAGGAATAGGGAGAAGAAGAAGAAGAAGAAGCATGTGCAATGTTACGTAAAATTGATCGTTCGCTTGCAGTGCCTGTACGGCGACACTGTGTCTGCAGCCGTACAGTCAGCAGTCACACAGTTGGTGGCGGAGGACGTCGTCTGCAGGCGGCAGGTTTATATTTAGTCGATTCCAGAGCTGAGAGCTGAGCTGAAGAATTCGAAGATTCATCTGCTTCTTAAGCATCTACACACTACTCCATCGACGCTATCTATTGCTGCTGTTGGGCTTGTTGGCGCGCCGTGTACCAGAGAACGAGCGCCACGATGAGAAGTATAGTCACCATCACCAGGATGACGCGACATGTGAGATCGGTATTCATAACTGATGATGAAGAGGATGAAGAGGATGAAGATTTAGTGAGACATTGTAGTCGTAGAGGAAGAGAGAGAGAGAGATTAGGCGATCGAGATTAGCAGACACGGAGCTGAGGAGGAGGAGGAGGAGGAGGATTCGTGTGGTGATGGTAGTGATGTCTGCCGGGAAATATGTCGGTGATTGAGGAGGAGAGTGAAAGGGGAGACACCACAGACAATTTCACTGAATGACTGACGCATCGAGGTGAAGAAGGAGTCACTATGATGCCCATTCAGTGGATTCACTTCACAGGCGGACAATGGAGTCGGCAGTGCTCACTCTGACAGCAGCAATTGACCTCAATACAAACAGCACCCGAGAATCACACAAATGCTCAACTTCAGAAAGAGAGAACTGCTGCTGCTGCTGATGCCGCAAAGTCGTCGAACTGAATATTCTTGCAGAGAACAGCAGCAGCAGCATCTGCAGCCTACTTTTTGATTTGCACAATTCCTTGAGCACATTAGGGTAGAGCTCTCTCTCTTTTCACAATACCACCACAGATTGAGATGTACAGTACTACCGCAGAAGCACTTTTGGCTCTCAAATTAAACGACAATCTTCATCACTTGTAGTTGGTTCACTTACCAGCACTTAGCAGCTCTATTCCAGTGGAGAGAAGCTGCTGCTGCTGCTAATGGAGGAGATGAGCACAAAGATGCTGACTTGGCTGCCGGCGTACTCCAGAACTTGCTCGCTGGCTTGCTTTCCAAGCCGAGTAGCGCAATTAGCGGCAAATTGGCAGACATTCAAAGCGGCGCCAGGGGAGATTCGCCAAAAGTGGGATTCCGATTGCGATTCAAGGAGTTGAGTGGCCTGTGGGGAAGAGATGAAGAAGAAGAAGAAGATGATGATGATGAAGTCAATTAAAGAGGAAGGTAAATTTGTGGTGATCAAATGTGTAAACAGAAGAGAGAGCACAGTGAGCAGCAGCAGCAAATGAAGGATCAGGAGCGGCACATCTGCTCACATCGACACTGACATGTGCTCATTTTGACACCTATCTCTCTCCGAAGTAGCTGTAGAGAGCAGTCAGGTAAACATACACACACTCTCACTTTTGTTGGCAGGGAACGAATTTTGGCAGTGCACTTTTACACTGTTGTTTGGACATCGCAAGCATGCCCAAGCCAGGCAGAAGGCAAAAAAGGTCAAGGGTGGCGGCAATGTTTAGGGTGATGCTATAAATAGTGTCAGCAGTGGCAAAAGTAGTCGGTGAGCCAAGATAGTAATAATTAGCTGAAAGCGACCGACAAACAAAGAAGCGCCTAAGACAGTGCGCAGTGTTGCTGGTGCACTTCAGCATCAAAACATTCAAAGCTGCCGGAACACAGTGGCAAACTGAGTGACTGACTCTATTCTAATGATGATGTCTATTTTAGTGAAGTTATGTGTGTGCAGTTACTGTAGCTGTATGCAGTTTTATAAAAAGGCACAAACACCTACGACTTCTTGGCTGCTTCGGTTGAAAACTCGTGTGCAAGAGATAGAGAGCTGGTAGGCGGCAGTGTAGAGAGTACTGCTGCACTGCACTGTACAGCAACATTAGATGACCTCGAATAAAACTGCATTGAGCATCAATTACTATGAAACTAATAAAACCGACTCCAAAGTGGGCTGCTACTGTCTTTGCCTAATTAAAGGACTCTGCAAGAAAGTCTCATTAGCAATAGAAACCAATAAAACTTAGGAGGAAGAAGAAAGTAGGATTACACAATAGACAGTACTTTCAGACACAATCAGCACTTCTTTGAGTATTCCCAGTTCACTCCTTCAGTCCCCCAAGTTTGGCAGGCAGAAAGGTGTCATTGTACGACGCGGGCACAGAAGTGCTGTGACAAAACACACGTCGCAGACAGAGTCGTCCTCAATTTACTGCCAATTTTATTTTTCTTTGATTTTTTCCTCCTCTTTTCTCTTCACTTTCTTTGAGCACTATTTTCTGCTCCCTCAGAAGATGTCTTTGTGACTGCGAGTGTCTAAGTGAGATTGCCTAAATTACGCCATCTGCCATGGTGATCACCACCGCAAACACACAGTTCCGGAATCTTCTACGGTTTCAGCCGAAAAGCAAAATCAGTGTTTGCCTGTTGCGTTTCGCTTCGCAGCTTTGCTTTCCGCGGTTTAGGTACAGAGTAGTACAGTTTAGCACAAAGCAATAGTTGAAGAGGCACTGACGCATTCTTGGCAACCTCTTGCCCTTTTCTTCTTCTTCTTTTCAATGCCAACTCAGGCATTAAGTGGAGTGTGTTGATGCTCAATTTAGCTCCGGTTTGAAACAAAGCTGTACAAGAAGAGAAATTAGTCTACAATATGAGGAGCAACTGTTTGAGCACCAACTGCCATCTACTAGTCTGCATTCATACTGTCTTACTGAGACTGACACAAATTACCGAATTGCTCCGGAAAAAATCATTGAATCAGTGCCTTTCTAATGAGGCAATAGAAGGCAAATCAATCAACAGCAGTGTGCATTGCGCATCGAGTCTCACTGATTTCCGATTATAACAAACACACAGACGGCACTGAATTTAGTGAAAATTGTTTTTTGAAGCCGTCTAAAGAAGAATGCTGCCGCCCAAATTGGCTAATGTAAACAGCAGCAGCAGCAGATGGTGTGGTGCATCAGCGCACAATGTACAACTCAACTCAACTGCCTCATCAATAGCCGCCGCCGTCGTAGACTGTATAGCAGCAGATTTTAGAGAATGAGAGAGAGAGAGAGAGTAATAGAACTGAACTGAATTGGAAGTGGCAGTGAAAAGTGAAAAGGGTGGAGAAACAAAATGAGGGGAGGCAATTGATTCTCAGCCAGCTCGGTGCTGATTGAAAGAGTTTGGTCAAAGTGAGAAAGGGGAAAATGGTAGTGGCAAACTCAGAGGAGAAGAAAAAGGACCACTTCAAAATTGCCATTCTCTATTCACACAGTCGAGTCGACCATCATCAATGACGATCAGTGCAGCTATTGTGTGCCCTCGACGAGCAGAAGAAGGTCTGCTTTGTACAGTGTACGGTGAGCTGTGAATTGTGTACGACGACGACCACCATCATTGGAAAGGAAAGCCCGAAGATGATGTCCGCCACGAAGACACTGTTCATCACCGTGTCCCGCAAGTCCACCGACACACCCTGGGGCTTCACGCTGGTCGAGGGTGATCACCCTCGGCTCGATCGCCCACTGGTCGTCCAGAATGTAAGTCACGTACTGAAAACTCAGTCTTACTCTAAACAGCCTTGTCACTCTGAAGTACTGCTTGTGTTTTGTCAAGCGAAGTTAAAGTGAGCTTAGTGTGAGCTATAAAAAAGAGCAGCAGTTGCAGTAGTGCTGCTGCTGCTCATTAAAAGTGCAAATCAGCACATAAAACATGTCGCGACATGCGGAATTGAATGCTGCTCTCTGAGCAATAATATTCGGGCAATTTAGCATCCTGTGAGAAGAAGAACAAGTAAAACTGCAAACTAAAACACAAACACGAAATTGCGAAAAAGAGCCAATTGCTTTCTAGGCCGTTCTAGTTCTAGTCCCAGTTCAGCTCACTAATAACTGCTGACACAATCTATAGATTAAAATAAAACATATCACAAACAGAAACTGGTGCAGATAAATCGAGAATTCTTCGTTTCTGTTTTCCTTTAAATCGTTTGTTAGCTGTAAGCGACTGTCAACTGGTTGCAGGGAATTGCTATATAGCACATCAAACCCTTTCGCACAAACACACACACAGCCTCTCCTATTCTTAGCAACGGAATCATCACCATCAGAGAAAGAGTGAGACAAGGTCGGCACACGTCGATGTCTGTCTTGCACGCACTACTTCTGCGAATGAGAGAATGCCGAGCAGGGTTAGAGCAGAATCGAGAGAGAGAGAGAGAGAGAGAGAGAGAGAGAGAGAGAGAGAGAGAGAG
>JAALOO010000354.1_pt1 | contig 41421 bp, 39 predicted proteins | sample 7257641 | NCBI WGS metagenome assembly JAALOO01 (sample SAMN14085613, study PRJNA598686) | mite metagenome | biome: ENVO:01001000; feature: ENVO:01001002; material: ENVO:01001226; isolation source: single female mite from University of Michigan culture on fish food culture... ...
GAGAGAGAGAGAGAGAGAGAGAGAGAGAGAGAGAGAGAGAGAGAGAGAGACAGTCAGCACTGCTGGTCAACCAGTGAAGGCAGTCAGCGACAATGGCCAACTTAGCACAATGCTGGGCAATGCAAACAAAAGTTGGTGGTGAGGCCAATTTACATTGCCGATTAATGTTGGTGGCTGTGTGTATGCTCTGACTGAGCTTAGATAGCTGACAGATTAAGTTGTAGAGTTGCTGTCGTTGCTGTGGCCATTGTGGTCATCGTGTCAACTGAGTATGTCATCTAAATTGGTCTCCTCACCACCGAGTGATGTCAATTAGTGGGAACTCTTGCTCTTTCTATTTGAGTCTGCAGTTGACTGACTTCCTCTGGTTGGACCAATCCACTCACCCTTTTCATTCCGTCCATCAGCCGTCAGCTCAAATTCTGCCAACCTTTGCCAATTTTTCGCTTCTCCTTTTTCTACTTTTTCACTCTTATCATCATATCGATGCAGTCAGTCCCTCCTCCTCCTCTTCTCTTCCAATTAATAGATCATCGAAACTTGAGCGCAGCTATCGTTATTAATTTATTATCGACATTAGCCTAAACAGAATGGAGAAAAGAGAGAGAAAGAGAGAGAGAGAGCCTAATTGAATCAGAAAGAATGAATGAATGCGCCCAAAGAAGAAACCAAAGGAAGAAAATGAGACGAAACTGAAAGCGAAGCACTAGCAGTGTCAGGAGCAATGAAATTGTAATCAGAGGACAGCGCGGGACAGACAGCAAGTGAAACAGTGCGGAAAATAACCACACACACACTCATTTGCACAGTGTGTCAGCTATTTCTGGTCAAATAGGCAGGCGGTTAATAGGCAGCAAATGCGGATAAGCAGCAGGGCAGCTATTTCGGGTAGCGTACGTGAGAAAGAAGTCGTACACGTTGCAGTGCAGACAAAGTTGCTACCAGGGAAAAAATGCCGTAGCTGAGCCTGGCGCCGTCTCAGCTTCTCCTCCTCCCTGATGACGTCCATAAATCAATCAAAATGATATTAATGATCTATTAATTAGATGTCCCGCTAACGTGTGTGTGTGTAAGCAGACTAACGACATTTGCTGGCAAAAAAACAGTGGCCCTACTGAATGTGGAGATGCCTTGGTAATTGGATAAACAGTGTGCTTAACTTGATTTTGTCCTCTTTCTGCCCTCCCCTCTCCCCACCAGGCATCTTCGTCATCTGCTGGCTTCCCTTTTTCATCACCGCTCTGCTGATGCCACTGTGCGAGGCCTGTTCGCCCAGTATGTTCGTCTTCAGCATCTTCCAGTGGCTTGGGGTATTTCTCTTTTTCACTTTGCCTTTTATTTACCATCTTTCTAACTGCTTGCACTTTTTCCCCACCACCACCACCACCACCACTACCATTGCAGTATATCAACTCCCTCCTGAACCCGATTATCTACACCATCTTTAGGTAAGCAAAAATGCACCTGAATTGCCAGAAAGATTCACATCAGACTTCTGCAGAAGTGAGCGACAAGGCTGCCACATGACTGCGAAAAGAAAGAGGAAGTGGGCCAGTAGTGGCGGCCATCAAATAGCCGTTTAGCTGTCATCCAGTAAATAATTCACTTTTCGCCATTCATATGTGGGGACAGTTAATGCAGCCATAATTCAATTTGATAGCTTTCGGAGTGCAGGCATTTTTGTCCGAGTCAGCACAATCTCTCTCGTTGGCATTATTATTTTGTTACATTGCTTTTCTTACTCTATTTACTTACTTTTTTCTTCTTTCTTCTTTTCCTTTTTCTTCCATCCTTTCCCTTTTTTACTTCCCATTCTCTTCCTTTCTCTAGTCCGGATTTTCGAAATGGATTCCGTCGCATTCTCTGCGGCCGAAAGAGATGAGGCGAAAATGGTGGAGTGAAAAGTGTGTGCTACTGCCTTGTGCAAAGGCCACCAAGACTACTTACCGATCTTGTGTGTGTGTCCAGTGTGCCCATTGCCCTTATTGGCCATTGACTTACCCTGACACACACACTTTCACTGGTCAAGCCTGCTAAGCAAACAAACAAATAAACAAACAAACAAACAAACAAACAAACAGCAGACAACAATGGCAAAGTGAATGGGCCGAAAGCACTGCACACACACTGTGACAGCAGTAAGAAGACACAAGAAGCAAAAAGAAAAAAGATGATGGCAGTCAGAAAGATGAATGGCGACAGGACAGAAGAGGACAGTCTGGCCACTCTGCTGGCCACCGAGAGATGTGTGCAGTCAATTATTTATGGACACCGGTGATGGATATCAATAATGCAACATGTTCCCGCACTGTCACACCATCACCACCACCAGCACTGCACAGCACTGCGCCAGACGACACTGCAGATTAAATTGGACGCTGATTGGCACAAGGACCACCATCAGCACCAGAGCCAGTGCAACAGCAACAGCAACAGCAACAGCAGCAACAGCAGCATCGCCTGCAAAGGAGCCGCCTCTGGGCAGTTAGCTCCGACAGGAGAAAGAGCATCAGCAGCAACGGCCAGTGTGATAAGAGAACATACCGAACATTGGGCAGTCAGTCCAGTTGTGAGTGTGTGAACAGACATTGGACGACCATGTTGTAATTTGTAATAAATATCGAAGCTGTCAGGCAGCATTTACTGTCAACTCTCCAGTGAATAAACGGATTGACACTTGGCTCACCACCCAGATGAGTAGAATGGGAATGGTGGTGATGGTGGCGGCGATGATGTCCCCACTTGTACCGACATCAGCCCTCAGGCAAACTCACTAAAGATTTGCAGCAAGTCGGCCACGTCTGCTTGGACCTCTGTCTGCAGCCGCTGCAGATACGTCCACTGGCTCTGCCTCAACTGCCCGTTGGCAAAGTGGATCCACAGGAGAAAGCAAACAATGCGAGAAACGGCCAGCAGACAGTGGTGCTGCACTTCCGAGTGCTCCAGTATCGGCGTCAAATAACCTGGAAAGAAGAAAGAAAGGAAAGAAGAAGAGAAAAGAAAGTCGATTCATGCTTTGCTGTGATAAGCAAATTAGTGCACCCATAGAAGGGGGGGGGGCAGAAATGCAAAGATGATGGCTGGACAAAAGACACTGTGTAGACACTGTTCACGGTGAGAACAATGTGATTAGGTGGACATTGGTTTCGGACAGTGGCAGTGGAAGAGAAGGGGCAAGAAAAGGGGATAGAAATGCTGCTGATGCTATAGTTGGCCCTTTGAGGCGTCAGCCAATGATCGTGCTGATCAGTGGCAGCAGCAGTGCGCCAGGGAATTACTGTCTGTCCAGTAATTATCATGAGACTGGGTCTCTGGTAAGATGGGCAGAGATGGACAGAGAAGGAAGAGTGCAGAAGAAGTAATTTGCGGCAGTAAGTGTGGGTGCACATTTAGAATGTCTGGCAGTCTCAGCTGTAGAGAACGTCAACTGACGCAACAATCATCGACGATTGCCCAGAGGATAATGTGACAAGTGTAAGCCAATCTTATGGTTCGTTAGTGCGCCCAAAACGGCGCCAATTTAATTATGCTCTGCAGTGTGTTGTAGTAGTGTGTAGTAGACGGGTTGCAGCTGCTGCTGCTAATACTGAAAATTGAACTGAAGCTAGGCTGTCCATGTTGCGACGTCTCTCACAGCATCATCATCACCATCATCATCACCATCAGCAGCAGCATCCCATGGCGCCAACAGTGAGAAAGTGATTGTTTCAAGCGCTGTCTGCGCCTAAGCTGTAAAGTGCAACTCTTAATTAAATGGCCGCGTGGCGAGTGGAGGGGACGCGAGATGGTGCTCGCCTGTAAGAAGGGGGTAAAAGCAGTGGCTCGCAATCAACACTGGCCTCAACACACCATCAACAGCAGCAACATCACCAGCAGTGGCTGGCAATCATCACCACCGAATCGATCTTAATTGAGTCAGTCACACGCATCACCCCAAGACGGCACAGTCGGTGGTGAAAACTGACTGGCTGGCTGTGTGTGTTATTCTCGACGGCGGATGTGTGTGTGTGAGAGAGAGAAGATAAAGTGCACTGCTGCAAATGGAGCTGACAGTGACACTCTCAATATTTGTGTTTGTGCCTTCCTCGTCTTCTCGGGACTTACCACTAATATTCTCGCTCTTGGTCTTTGTACCCGAGGAATGATAGTGTCCAAGCGGCGGCGGCAGCAGCAGTTGACAGAGAATAAAGACGTCCATTAGAATCAGAAGGAGGCCACTGGTGCTGAGCAGTGTGATCGTGTTGAGGTTGTCCGGTCGTCTTCGGACCAGTACGGCCACTGAGAAGCCATCCCAGAGAGCAAGTGCCAAGGTGAAGTGCCAGTAGAGACAGTAGAAGTGCCGGCCAGGCAGTACCAAGTGTGGCCGAGTGTGCATGGCACCACTGCTGACCACCAGTAACAGATTACAGGCAATTAACGATAATTGCCAGGCTGACAGATAGCCGAGGATGCGCTTGGCGCCCGCACTTAGATGGCCGATGCGGCGCGACTTTATGGCCAGTACTACCACTGTCGACACTTCATCAGCAGCCGAATCAGCACTGGAATCATTGGCATCTGTCGTATCATTGGCATCAGGGGCATCTGTCGTATCGCTGACCGAAGCCCTCGTGTCGGCCATCAAACCGGAAAGTGAGAACACTGGTGTACACTTGATCGTCAGGCAACTTGAAACGTGACTTTTCTCAATGTTGACACTGTTCTTACGCGTTAGAGTACTTCTTAATTAAACAGACAAATCAAGCATGAGTTGATGACAGCTGCTGTTCACTAGGGGAAATCGACACACTCAACTTGAGTAAAACATATTGTGAAAGTGCATGTAAAACATCGAACTACAAAATGGCAAAAAAAACAGTTTTTTATAAAGTTCTGAAACTCGAACTTATTTTTTACGACTCAACAATCGTTTTCTAAGTGAAGAAAGTGTTATCAGGATGGCCTCCTAAAGGATGGTGAGAAAAAGTACAGTTAACGACAAATGTCAATAAGTTAAATAAAGTACTCACTTCAGTTCGAATGGTGTCTGAGCCTTGATTCGGGCAGGTGTTAATGTAGTGATCAAAAAGATCCTTTGTATCTTCGACAAAACTAAGTGATTCGTCTGATTCATGAGCCGCCTCAATACCGCGAAGACCGCCAAAAACTACCAGCAAATGCGAATAGTTACGAGGCATACTTTTGACGACTTTGTCGACAATGTCTCCTCTGTCTGAGGTGCCTATCTTTAGGTCGTATCCACCTTCAAATGGACAGCTGTTTAACACTTCACCCAACGAGTTGGCCATTCGAATGGAGTATCCCCAGTAAAGGCCCATTTTTTCTCTAGGCTCAGAAGGCGACACAACGACGCCTTGAATTTTCTTTGGATTGTCTGTCTTTGTGAGTTTCACGGTGACTCTGACATTGGGTTGTAAACTTCGGTCAACATGCGCATCATATCGTAGGCCAATATTGACAAAGGATCCATTTTTGTGCGGCTTATTGAGAACAACTCCTTCACGGTATAGCGATTCATCCTGCTGTTTTAAATGATGCGTCGACTCTAGTGGATTAAGCAGGCCAGCATACTGAAGATGTTTTTGAATTGGAAACAAGAATCGTCGCAGATACTGAGGGCACTCTAAGTACTCAAGAATTCGGGCCATTTGCACCATGGTCTGTTTCCGTTTGTCTAGCAAAACTTGCTCAGGTGTGCTGTGAATTAAGATAGTGGATATTAGCAAAAACAAAATAAATGCTACTATCTGCTTCAAATACAAACCCTGGAATGCAGTGTTCATCGTAGACCACTATTTCATCAATGTTATAGATGACCAAACAACGCGCAATTTGACCAACCAAATAAGACCTCAGTTCAGGCGATTGGGCATTGTCTACTATTGAGGATGGAACGGCAATGCTGACCGTCCAACTTCGTCCGCACTGTTGTGCCGCATCCCCGCTTTGATTTTCATTATCTTCAGTCATTATCATAAAAGTAGATCTTTAACTTGAAACTCAAAAAACCACAGATTTTCAAAAAGAAACATCTGACAACAATTTTGAAAACAAATCAAAGCATGTGAAGAGCCATTCACATAAAACGTTCATTTGTTGCAAACTTGAAGTTTAGATGGCGCAACTGTTTCAAAACCGTTTGAAAACAATATTTTGAATATTTGTCAACGGTCACTTTTGCACAACTTTGCTGTCAAGCGAGTATTTTAGTTTACGGTTTTTAAAATGAGTGATGTTTATAGTGAGGCCATGGACGATTCGGGATTCAACTTTGAAGAAGATCTCGTCTTCTCCGGAGAGATAAAGCCATTTGAGTATCAGTTTCTGCACGAAGCTGTGGATAGTTTTAAACAAACTGTTGAAGAGTCTTCAAGCGCACTAAAAACCAAAGAGCAGCTAATCGAAAATAAGGAATCATCTTCATCATTTGATGAAAGCAAGTTTGAATTATCATCATCAGAGCTATCTTTAAATGTGCTCTACAATTCTGGAAAAGTTTTAAACTCAACTTTCTACAATGAAAATGAAGGCTGTATCAACATCCTTCTTGAATCACTTCTTGGCAAAATTGATCCTCAAAACACTTTGCCAGATATTAGCGAGAAATGTAAGTATTTTTGTTTTTGAAGTTCAAAAGATAACTTATATTTATTTTAGCCACTGAAACAGCTGTCATCGAGGCTAATGTTTCTGAAATTGGTGAAAGCTCAGAAGAGAAGTTGCCTGAACTACATCATGCATCACTTAAAACAAATCACAATGAACAATCTTCTTTACTTGGTACTTTCGATAACCTGATGGATGTTTCGATTTCAACAGCTGGAGCTACATTTGGTGGTTCAGCTATCTCAAGCACTGATGCTGGAGAAGAGTCTACAAAGATGTTTGAGGAAACTCACCAAGAAGCAAAGGCGTGTTCTGTGGTTGATAATTGTGACCTGATTAATTTATCGCACAAAACAAACATGAATCATTCAAGTGAGTTATCTGGAGCCATTGATAACTTGATGGACGTTTCAACTTCGACATTTGAAAACGAAATGTCTCACTTTCCGCCTCCTTCAAATGGTGAGTTGTTTGCGAATTGTGGTTTTTCAATTTAATTTTCATCATTCTCTTGTACTTTTTACTTTAGATAATTGCATGATTACCGGTAATGTGCTGTACAGCGTTCCAATGGAAGAAGAGAATAGTAAAGAAATTGTTGGAGAGTGCGTAAGTGCATTTGAAACCGAAAACCAGCAAAACGACCACAACGAATCATCATCATTTGATGAAAGCAAGTTTGATCTATCATCATCAGATCTATCTTTAAGTGTGCTCAACAATTCTAGAAGAGTTTTAAACTCCACTTGCTACAATGAAGATGAAGGTTGTATAAACATCCTTCTTCAATCACTTCTTGGTAAAATTGATCCTCAAAATACTTTGCGAGAAATAAGCAAGAAATGTAAGTATTTTTAATTTGAAGCTCAAAAGCTAACTTATAATTTATTTTTAGCAGTTGAAACAGTTGTAGATCAGGCTAAAGTTTCTGAAAGCTCGAAAGAGAAATCGTCTGAACTACATGATGCATCACTTAAAACAAATCATGATGAACGAATCTCTTTACCTGATACTTTTGATAACTTGATGGATGCTTCGCTTTCAACAGTCGGAGCTACATTTGGTGGCTCAGCTATCTCAGGCACTGATGCTAGAGAAGAATCTACGAAGGTGTTTAAGGAAACTCACCAAAAAGCAGAGGATTGTTCTCTGATGGATAATTGTCCCTTAATTAATATATCACACAAAACGCACCTGAATCATTCAAATGTGCTAGCCGGAAACATTGATGACCTGATGAATGCTTCGCTTTCAACAGTTGGAGCTACATTTGATGGCGCAGCTGTCTCAGGCACCAATGTCGCTGAAGAATCTACAAAGAAGGTGTTTGGGGAAGTTCATCAAGAAGCAAAAAATTGTTTCGTGGTGGATAATTTTCCCTTGATTAATATATCGCACAAAATGAACATGAATCATTCAATTGCGCCAGCTGGAGCCATTGATAACTTGATGGATGCTTCACTGTCGACATTTGAAGATAAAATGTCTTATTTTCCGCCTCTTTCAAATGGTGAGTTCATAGTGTTACTTTTCTTTTTTAATCACTTTTTATTACATTTTTTGCATTAGATACTTGCACGATCGCCGAAAGTAGCGAGCCAATCGATACAATGGAAGAAGAAAATAGTAAACAAACTGTTGAAGAGTGCGTAAGTGCATTTGAAACTGAAAACCAGCAAACCGACAACAACAAATCATCTTCATCATTTGATGAAAGCAAGTTTGAACTATCATCATCAGATCTATCTTTAAATGTGCTTAACAATTCTGAAAAAGTTTTAAACTCCACTTGCTACAATGAAAATGAAAGCTGTGTCAACATTCTTCTTCAATCACTTCTTGGTAAAATTGATCTTCAAAACACTTTGCAAGAAAAAAGCGAGAAAACTGCGCTGGAAAATAGTGAGTATTTTTAATTTGAAGCTCAAAAGCTAACTTGTATTTATTTTAGCCGTTGAAACAACTGTAAGGGAGGCTGAAGTTTCTGATATTGGTAAAAGCTCAGAAGAGAAATTGCCTGAACTACATGATGCATCACTTAAAACAAATCATGATGAACGAACCTCTTTACCTGGTGCCTTTGATAACATGATGGATGCTTCGATTTCAACAGTCGGAGCTACATTTGGTGGCTCAGCTATCTCAGGCACTGATGCTGGAGAAGAATCTACGAAGGTGTTTGAGGAAACTCACCAAGAAGCAAAAGAATGCTCCTTGGTTGATAATTGTGACCTGATTAATATATCGCACAAAACGAACCTGAATCATTCAAGTGCGCTAGCTGGAGCAATTGATAACTTGATGGATGCGTCGTTTTCAACAATCGGAACTACATTTGATGGCGCAGCTATCTCTAGCACTAATGTTGCAGAAGAATCTACAAAGAAGTTGTTTGTGGAAACTCATCAAGAAGCAAAGGATTGTTCCTTTGTTGAAAAATGTGACCTGATTAATATATCGAGCACAACGAATCTGAATCATTCAAGTGCGCTAGCCGGAACCATTGATAACTTGATGGATGCTTCACTTTCAACATTTGAAGACCAAATGTCTCACTTTCCGTCTCTTTCAAATGGTGAGTTCATAGTTTTACTCATCTTTTTCTAATCACTTTATATTACATTCTTTGTATTAGATGGTTGCATGATTGCCGGTAATAGCGAGCCGAGCGTTCCAATGGAAGAAGAGAATTTAATCGAAGTTTCTATTTGTAAGTAATTTTTTTTATTTATGTATCGAGTTACAAAATTGTATTACTTCTAGCACTGAAAAGCTCCTTTGATGAGATTACTTCAAAAATTGAATCGAAAGAAGTTTTTGAAAACAATCAGCAGGAAAAAGTCGATTCAACAAATGCTGACAGCACAGTTTGTGACCAGGTGGTAGTAGAAGCAAGCACTGTAGTGACTCCTCTCCCGACATTAAGCGAACCAGTTGGAAAGCAGAAGAATTTGTTGGACATTTCTGTGCCAAACTTGGAGATGAAAATTGACTTTGTGAATTCTGCCACAATTGGTCAGCATGAATGTTGATTAAGTTTTAATTTTATATTAATACAGCATTTCCTTTTTGTAGAAGTCTGTAGCAACATTTTGGAAGATGAAATACCTGAGAATTTACTCAGCAACTCTGATTCCGATTCTGAGTGTGGCAGTACTGATTTGAAGACTTCGGAGAAAAAGGCAGCACAATCAGAATGTCAAAGTGGAAAGAAACGTGAAATTCCATCCGAATTCAAGTACTCGGAGGGCAAACTGAAAAAGCCACGAACCTTTCTTCCCGTTCCAACGAGCATTGCCAGGCTTCGTTCTCCGTTGGCAGCTGTTAATCGAAGTGTGAATTTGATCTCCAACACCAAGCTTACTGAGAGCACTTCTAAAAAGTTAATCTTTGATGATGAGGCAAATATGAGAAGCATCAGCAAAATACCTTCACTCCTCTCAAAGAACGAAAACCTCTGCCATTCACAACTTTCACACATTCGCAAGCCTTTTTCTGTCAGTTATGCAAAGGAAAAGGTAAAAGCTCATTTGCTCAGATGTGTGTGTTGCTGTAAATTGAAATGTAATTACCCCGTACTTTTTCTTATGCTAGACTCAAGATAAAACTGGCATCTCGAAGAGTAGACAAATCCCTACCAATTTGTCTGCTCCAAAAGGCAAATTGAACTTTGCAGCCAGCTCGGGTATTCCATCATTGGCCACAAAAGCATTCGGCATTCCCATTGGCGAAAATAGAGGCAATGCTAATAAAGCTTTAGCTTCCCGCCTGCCTAAACTCCAGCGTTGGTAAGTCTCGTGCGATCGATCATTTTAATTAATGTCCTACATTAGCATAATCGCCTCTTCTAATTATTCCTCATTTTAGAGCTTTAAAGGGAAGAGCACATGGTGCTAATTCAACTTCGCTCCCGGTAATTGCTGCTAATTATTCAATATTCCAACTTTTGCATCAGTCTTTTGCAGCAGTCTAATTAGACTGCTTGTCACAGTAAAGACATTAAGCTCGATTCATTTTTATTTTCAACTATTTTATATCTTTCATAGCTTTACTCATATTTCTATCAAACGAAAACAAAAAAACAAAACTGGTGCTTTCTTTTGTGTAAATAAAATTCCCATAATATACTTTTTTGACAGCGCTTGTTTGCATTTAAATGACAAAAGTACTTAAAAAGTAAAGCTGGCTTGGACTGTCAATTGTGTTTCCCGGCCGAAAATCCCTTTTACAATCATATTTCAGTGTACGCCTGTGTGTGTGTTTACATTGCCTTCAGTGACTGAAGCAAATCATTTTGCCGTGTTTATTGAAATGTCCTCGGCCTATGGAGAAATTATTTGGTCAACGATGACGGGGCGCACAATTGGTCTATGTGAAACCGAGACTGAAATAAATCAATAAGCGGGCACCAGGGAGTGCACTGGAAATGGGGCAAGTGCTGCTGCTCCTGCTGTAAGTGATGTTCTACCCACCATGCAATGCCCATATTGGCTATAACCAACCAGCAGCAATCGCAGTGCTTGTCCTCTGTTTGATTAGTCGTGTTAGTGGCTTTATTAGATTGTAGCTAATAACAGTAGAATCAAATTTTGATTAGAAGAAATTGGCAATTGCAGTTACCAGCAGCACCATCGGGGGTGCACCACCACTCGACGGCAATCTGTTTGCATAAGCCACACAGTGAAAGTGGGTAATGCTGTAGGCCAGTTAGTCAGTCAGTAGTGGGCCCTAAGGAAGGTGCTGGCAAACCAAATGGCAGGGGTAACAGTGCTGCTCAGTTGCCAATTGAATAGTTACCGATCTCGTTCTCTCACTTCCAAGAGAGGAATTATTAAGTTAGCAATGAAGCCGTATTATGATGCGCAATCAAAGAGCAGAGGGAACGAAGGAAAGTGCCAAGAGTCTGAAGTAACGAAACTTTTTTAAATTTATATTAACTGGAGCATTACCGCTACCATCGAGTTGTGAATGGAAGAATCTGCACGGCTAAACTCATTTCCCCTCGACAACCATCAATCTAGTTGTACACACACGCACCGACAGTTTCTATCAGTGGCATTTCATTTCTCTGCAGCCTTTTTTTGCGCAAAAAAGTGTAATTCGATATGAATTGGAAGTCTGTACACTACACTCATTCTCACCGACGATTCAAGCCAATCTTCTCTTCAATGGACACTCTTCTGTGCCTTCACTGTGCCCGGCTAATTAGAAGCAGTGTGTTTGCTATTGACGACTTGAGAAGACGAAGAAGAAGAAGAAGTGGTCTTCTGGTTGCTTTTCAGTACAGCTATCCCCCACTGTACACTGCATCTTCTCAATGCACAGTGGGAAAATGTGTATTTTTGCGCTCTGCCTCACTTGGATGGCTCAGTTTAGATTCGCCTTATCAGAAGTTAATCATTGCAAATAAGCTTTCATGTGGAAACTTTGTTGAAGGCTGCTAGCGTCGTCAATATGGTCTGCTTACTTTCTTTTTTATTGAGTCATCTACTGCACCAATGAGGGCTGCAGTGTCCTGTATTAGTTATGAGTGCACCTCTTGCGCCCAGTCGCCCTTTCAATTCAAAACCGACTTCTATGGCTGCCTTCTTCTTCAGCATCAGTTTCCTTTGCACAGTTCACTTGTGCAAAGGAAACGCAAAGGAATCGTTTCCAATTTTGCAATCTTCTCTTTCCAAAGGCCCATTTACCAAAGCAGATGAAAAGTCACATGGTTGTCAGCTTAAAGTTGTTTTCTGTTGCTGGTGAAGACCTCTTCTGCTTCGCTTACCTCGCTGCCCGGTGACTTTAAGCTGAGAACTGTGTGTGCAGGGTAGCACTGTCCACACAGAAGCCCTTTCTCTTTCAGGCGGTATCCTGATTAAATTGGCACCATTAGAAGATGGCCCTGCACCGTTGACTGCAGCGGCCGACTTGACAGTGCAACTTAATCATACTGTCCACATAGAGACCAACATTGCCCAAACATCCAATCATGTACTTTGGGTAATTTGATCCGATTTGCCAGGTCGATCGGCAGAGGCGCACAGACACAAGAGCAAATACAGAGACAGAGTGTCCGTGTCTTACTCGTCTTCGCATTTTTGGGGTGCACTGTCCGATGCGGCATGCTCTCTTCTTTGCTACCAGTTCTTTTGTCTGCCCCACTTTCCGATACACCTTGTTGTCGCTTGGTTCAGCTCTGAATTGGATATGTATTTATAAGCCTGGCTAAACATGGCGTGCTCAAGTCGAACATTCAATGAAGGCAGGAATGATCATTACACTGATCATTACTGTCCTCACCATTGAGTGAAGAGCTACTGTCGAGTAGAAAGATGCATCTTAAGCTTTGCATTACAATATGCCAAGACGATAGATGCTTCTAATGAAAATCTTAAATATGTTTATTATTTGCAAACGTAAGCATCTTTTTATCGCAAAAATGGTTTATCTTACAGTCGCTACAGCGTTGACTACTATTGAGTATTTTTTGCATCTTGATATTTGACCAGCATTATTGTTTTTTTATTTGCAATATTCTGGAAATAAAGTGGGAACAAGAATATTGTAAAAATATTAGTTAGTGGGTAAGTGAAAACCAATAAAATGACTAGATTCCGTTGGTGAATGAGAAACACCAATTGTTAAAGAAGCATTACTTTTTCCAAAAAATTGTATTACTTTTCTATTCAAATGCAAATTGCTGCTAACCATGGACGATTTTAATTATTAATTTAATAATAAATGCATTTACTAAAAATTAACTCTTTCTTGATAAGTATAGAGGGCTTTTAGCTAATTCGTATCTATATTGAACAGACACAAGCTTTCAAGAGAACAATTGCAGTTGTTTGCAAAGAGAAAATCTACATTTTTATTGAATTTTCGGGTTGTATTGTTGGTGACTGTAGTTTTTGACTGTGTTCGTTAGTTTTCACCAGTCAGTGGAAAACAGTGTCATTCATTTATTGGCATTTCTGCTGAAATTGGTGTCCTTGTCAGCAGGGAAAAAGAGAGTGAGAGATGCTCGCTGTTGTCAGCCAATTTGAACTGCCACTGGCCACCTCGACCACTGTCGACTCATGAAAATTGATTGCTCTCACCGAGTCATTTGTCAGTGTGGTAGTCAGCTGCTCAGCCTGCTGCAGTCACAGAGAACATTTTACAATAACAACAACAACAACATCTTTTTGCTGTTGCTGCAAATTTCACCTTACACGTTTGTTGTCAAATTCCAGTAAGCTTGTAAGACTTTTCACCCAATCGACAAATCTTTTTTGATCAATTTAATTAACTAGAAACCTGTGTGCTGATGTCACTCTTTGCTTTTTGAGTTAGACGAATGCAGCTGTTTTGCTATTTTTGCCAGCGTTTGATGGCTTAAATTGAGCATGCCAAAGTAATGACATTTGGCGAAAACAGCAAAAACAATTTAGCAAAGGGCACATGTCACCTGTGATGCTGTTATGCTGGTGGTTTTTACAATTTCACGCTATCCTAATTTCTTCTTTAATTGCTTTTTGCGTTATCCTTTACACATTTTTTTGTTTGTTCAGGTAAGCGGGTTTTATCATTAGAAAGTACTGCTACTGTTTGTCCAAGTTTGCACTTGCAACTTTGCAAAGGTACACTACGCTGATGAAAAAAATTGAAAAAGATACAAAATATATTATTTTCAATACTTGAAAGCGATTTTTTTAACAATGAACATGTCAATGAGCTCAATGACAGTGTATGTGTGTGTCAGTGCATTTGTTCATTCATTGAACTACTGCCACCCAAAGGCCAAAAATATTAAAGAATGGAATTAGCCACAAAATAGACTGTCGAACAAAGGCAGCATCAGCAGATTAGCTTTGAATCAGCTGCAGTTCGATGTAGAAGGCAAAAGGAGTTTCGACACCGGTGACGGTGTTGGTGACAGCGGTGCTTGCACCGATGCCGATGCACCAACGGCGGAAACCGGAATGCACTGCTCTGTGTCCTGCACGCCTGTGCGCATTCTCGATTACGGTCACAATCGGCCACTTCGAATTCTCTTTCGTTTTCATTTTCTCGTTCACTTGGTCCTTCTCTCTCTCTCTCTCTCTCTCTCTCTCTCTCTCTCTCTCTCTTTCTTGCTCTCCCCTTCTTCCGCCATTCTCCCCTCATCGCCCGTATATATAAAGCACTGTTTGTCTGATAGGGAATTTTAGATTTATACGCATTCTAAAGATGAGAGAGAAACGGGAGAGAGAAAGAGACGCTACTGAGTTCTTTTCTTGTTGAGACTCATGAAGTATATAAAGGCAAGTCAGAGGGCTTCCCGTTTTACTGACTGTGTTGAGTTTGTCAGCGACACTAGGCGTTTTCTTCTAGCCTGTTCAAACTCTATTTCGAACAGCACCGACACTACACTACATTTTGCAGGTGTGCATGTTCATTGCAGTGTTATGGTCCCACAGTGTATCCAATTGAGCAAACACCGTTTGAAGCAATGAAGCAAGCAGAGTGAGGCAATCAATCAAGTTTTCCACACTCACTTCCCAAGTGGTGCAACATGTTCTTCGGTGCTGCCCTTTACAAATGTGACAATCTCAAGTGCTACTTCTACCAGTGGTGCATCTTGTAGTAATATTTGTTGACCATTCAAGCGAGTGCTGGTACTTTTATGCTCACATGCCACATACTTTGGTGGTCATCTCTATATCAACACTGCCTCTTTTTTCCTCTTGCCCACCACTTTGTGGTCTCACCGCAATTTGTCTCACTTTACTGCACACACACCAATGCACCAGTGATAAAAAGAGCCTAGGGTCAGTACTTAATGTGCACCAGTAAAATCAGTTCAAAAATCTTTGATGCTGGTCACATGTTCGATGTAGTCAGCACTTTAGTCTTCAGCAGTGATAACCCAACAACAGACAAACAACAGCCTAACTGGTGCCTCTGCTGTGCCTGTGCATATTTCAGTGAAGCAACAACAATAACAAGAAGAGGAGAAGGAGGGCAAAGTGACAAAAGTGACGCACAGAAGGGACTTTACTGCATCTGCAGGCGAATTTTTTCCGCTTCAGCTTCAGCTCACACTCTCTGAGCAAACCAACAACAAATGAGTGCTGCCTCATCAGTTGACTGCACTGCACAGCATTTGCCTCTCAAGTCAGCAACAAGACAGCGGTAGAAGTGGTAGTAGTTGTGCCCAGGCAAATTCACTTGATCTCTCGAACGGCAAATCGCACACACTGCCACATACATAGCCCCTGTGAGTGACAATTGACTTAGGTTTTCCATCGTGTATATTTACTAAATAAATTAAAAATTTATGCAGTTTCAACCCTTCTTCTTCTTTATTCAACTACCACTCCTGTTATTACAGCTTGCTCTTGTCATTATTTCCGTGTCTCAACTAGAAGAGCAATGCACGGTAATGAGCAAAGGGAGCACACGGCATTCTTTTTAATGGGACTAACAAAAGAGCGAGCGTCCTCTTTTTTTCTTTTTTCTTGTTCTTTGTTGTTTGTTGCCGCCAGTTGATTGTTTTTGCATTTGACAAGATTTGATTAGGCGATACACATTTAAATTTGCTGATTTATTGCAAGTCAATGAATGGAAACCAAAATATAGTGCACACACGCACACACACCGGTGACTGAGTGTGAATTTATGATTGAGTTCATGAAAAATTAATCGGAAAAAGCGAATGGTCTAAAACTGTTGACTTCAAATTAAAAATTTACAATTTAAATTGCTGAAAAAACTGTTCAGTTGAATGAAAAAATAAAGCTATCACAATGAATAATTTATTCAAGCATCCATTTTTACATGTTGACTGCTGCACACAAAAACGCGCCTATTTGCTCAGCGGCATCGTCTGACCAAGTGAACAAAAACTGTTTGCTGTAAATTGAATCACAACATTCAGAGCTACTTCCTTCCTCATTCATCTATTTCCATAAAACTCTGCACCCTTTTAAAAGTGCTGACAGCTAATCGGCTGTAGTAGCTGAATACTTAGCTTCCAATTGCTGCATCAACAGTTGAAGACGACCACACTGTGAGCACAATGCACCGTCGGCACTCAAAGAGTCCCAGTAGAGCGAGCAGTCCTCAGCTGGTGAGCACCAGCAGCACCAGCACCAACAGCAGCAACTGTCCTCACCAGCGTTCGGCCAGCAGCTCACCGGAGCGTGTCCACAGCAGCAGCAGCAGTCCCACCGGTGTTGAAGTACCTTCCACTGACGCCTTCCAGCCACACCGCAGTTCACTCACTGCCGTCGACCTGGCCCTTCTCTGTCTCAATCCGAAAAGTAGGTTCAAACACACTGCCCAATTTTGAGCCATCTTTGGCAATCCTCTTTTGCTTGTAAAGGACTAATTGTGATAATTAGATTAATTAGCAGCATACCACACAGAGTTTTGTGCTTGTTTGTTTTGTGACTGAAAATTTAATTACTCATTTTGATGTTGCTTGTGGTGGTGGTGAAGGTTCTTGCTGCTGTCACTGCCTGCCTACCTATTCTAGTCCACTTTTCTCCCTCTTTCTCTTTATCGACAGCTAGTGAGTCTTGTCAAACCCAAACTTGTAGTACAGCCTAGTATTGAAATTCACTAATCAAATTAACGGCAAACAATTGCTGAATGGCACAGCTTTACTTGGAAAGAACTTGCTCAGTCAAAAAATGCCCAAGAGCTAGTCTTGTTTAAACGTTGACAAACAGTGTTGACGTGTTTTCCCAAAGTGTCAAGTGCTTTAACTTTTTCTAATCGATTGTTTCTTTTCAACTGTTTCTTAAGAAAATGAAATTCACGCTAAAACTAATTGAGACGTTTTTTGTAACAATTTTCGGACATTTAATTTTAATTTTTTTTGAATGAATTTTCAAACAGCAGTTCTTTGAAATTCATACAAAAACTCGTATGAACATAAAAATTGATATTTAATAGCAAAATAATTATAAAGGAAAAATAGTTTAATCACTAAATAATAATAAAATTGGCATATTTGTGGACGTCAATTGAGAATAATTACAATAAATTGCCTAATTATAACGCTTAATTTGCTAAGTGTTTTCTTATTTTTTGTTTAATAATTAATGTTAATTTGATGGGATTTTGTAGCAAGGTTAGTTTTGGTTTCTCAAATCAATTAAGTCATCTGCTTGATTATTTTCAAGTTGTTGTTTGTTTTTCAGAAAATTACTCTCTAGCGATTACTTTGTTATAGAGTACAGATTTATCTTTCTATTTTTAAACTTTTAGTCAATCAATAGAGCAAACATTTCAAAAATAAAAATACGAAATGTTTAAGAAGATTCATGAAAAAAGTTTTTCTGTGATGATGCTACAAGTTTGTGCAAACACAAAAAAGCTTTTTTATGCACACAATTGTATTCAGTGTTAAATGCCAAAAAAGACAAACTCTGGTAACAATTAGCTTTCCTATGGTTGTTTGCAAGTATTGTTTTTCTGTAACTTTTATTTTTCTTTAGCTGCAATCTTTGGTTGCTTTTATGTCACGTAGTACCATTTTCTGTACGAAATAAAAATAGCACTAGCTATTCTCGCATTGTTTAGCGATAATAATGAGTATTTCAATGTTTTCCTGTTTGTCTAATTAGACTAATGCCTCAGTTACCGGTGAAGCGAATTAATTGAACAACATCCGATAAAAAAACTAACCGTAGAAAGTTTACACTGGCTTCCTACGCAAGAGGAACAGTTTGCTTCAATTCAAGCTCACTGGGCTAACTAATTTAATTAATCCACAGAGATTGCTTTTCCACTAGAATTGACCTGTTTAGTTTGTTTGTAATTGAAGCAATACTCTTTTTAGTTGTTTGGCAGAATGCCCATTTGTCCATGAACTTTTCGTTAATTAGAATATGTTGACATTTAAAATGGCCAGTTTTTTTTGTTTTTTACATTTTACCAAAGCATGCATCAGTTACGAGTTATTCTGGTGAATGTCTGCAAATTGCGTTGATACGCTTTGTGGACATTGCATGCACTTTTTTTGTACTCACTCATTCATTTACACTACCTGAATGCTACTAATTTTCATCTCTTCTTTTGTTGTTGCGTCATACTCTGCAGTGAACCACCGACGTCACTCCTCCGACATGAAGAGCTCACTGCCTCGAATCAGCATCTCTCGAGCAAAATCAGACATCGACCTAATGCTCACCTCGGTGCATCCGCACGTCTATGGCGCCTCCAATTCACTGGATCACTGCGGATCGGTGCTAGTTAACGGTGCTGCAAAACACGCCAACAGCAAAACGCCAGGTATGAAAGAGTCATTTCGAGTTTATTTACACTGCAGAGAGGAAAGCAGAGAGATGAGCAGTATCAATAGATGATAAGCAGTAGAATCCATTAGGCGTCCTGAGCAACTGGCAATGGAAATCGTTTTTGTTGTTGATTTTCTTGACAGTCAAGTGAAGAGTGCGTAGAATGAAGAAAAAGAGAAAAAGAAAAGAGATGTCGTCGTCTGAAAGGTGTCTCTGCTTCTCAATGCATTTCCGCTGTTCTGCTGTTCCGTTCACTAGGAATTTTTGTGTTACATTTTTCCGTCTTCTGGTTAGGCTGCAGCAGTGGGGGCGTCAATCAGTGGCGTCAATAAGCCACCTTCATTGGAGGGTCTATAGAGCGGAGTTGACATTTCGGTGGAGGGTGAGAGAGCCCATTGGCGGCGGCAGCAATGGCGCCGGTTCGAATTGCCAGCATTGCCACTTTCTCAAAGTGTCCTTCTGGTGAACTGGGAAGCTAAAGAAAGGGAGAGATAAACTCAGTTCACTTTGGGGCACTTCAGGGAAATGGACGACTAATTTAATTCCACTTAGACTTAAAGTCTGCTGCCGCCGCCGCCGTTCAAACTTTTAACTCAACGACAAAAGTGCTGCGAGTTTTGAGTTTTGCTGGAAACAAAATGTTCCGTCTTGAGGATGCTGTTAAGGAACTGTTTTCAGTTACAATCTCTTACTCTCTTTCGTTTTCTAGCGACTGATTCTTAATGCAAACAGTAGTGGAGTTGAAAAAGGCACTCACTGCAACCACTGCTGCTGCACTCGCATTGTCACAGTGATTGCCTTTGTGTGCGTGTGTGTGATATTCTGTGGCGAAAACAATTACTGACGATGAGCACTTTGGCGGCAGCAGCAGCAGCAGTAGCAACAGCCAACTCGACTCACATTCTTCAATGAAGCAGCTTAGCGAACTTGAAGTAGGTGAGTAAAGAAGAAGAAAAAAAGTAGGGTAACCTTGAAAAAGGTGGCGATAGACTAAATTAACGATTAGGGCACTGGGCCGGAATAGAGGCACTACAATGCAGTGGCAGACTTGGGGAAAGATGAAAGCACACTTTTTGTGTTTGTGTGTTGCACACAGTTTTTTTACAAAAAGCTGAGATGAAATTAAACGGAAACCCGCTTTGGGGCAGCTGGCCATTGCGGAAGCTCGTTAAAGTTTTTGTGCACTTTTACAACTTTTCAAAACTGAGTTTGCTTTTGAATTGAATTCGCATTACGGCGGTGTATGGGGAAACAGCTTTACAAATGCCTCGCAGTCCATTTGTCATCACTGCTGTCAAGTGCAGGTGCGGAAAGGTGTGCTGTGGTGTTTGTGGCCAATTTGGTGCTCACTTTGAGCAGAACTGCAACAAAACTGCGTTCTCTACAAAGTAACACACCAGACATTATTAAACTGTTCATTGACAGGTGGTGGTGGCTTCTGCATCGCTCCCTCTTACGTCACTCTGAAGCCGATGATTCCGCTGATGGATCACAACTACCAGACGGTGACCAAGGTGCTCAAGTGTAACAAGTGTCGGGTGTGCTCAGAAAGCATCTACTTTCACGGTTACGAGTGCACGCAGGTAGGTGACAGGTAACTTTACATTAATGAACACCACTAACCAACTAAAACTCAATTCCTAGTGCAAAATGGTAGTGCACAAGAAGTGCTCTAGCAGTCTCTTCGTAAAGTGCCCCAACAAGGTGATGCCGCCTCGACTGGCCGTCTTCGGACTGAGCATCTCCGATGACAGCCACGTCTCAGAGGTGCTCAGCGTGTGCATTCGCGAGATTGAAAATCGGCCCATTCACAAGCTGAAGTACATCTACAAGATGGAGTACAACCAGCGGGTGGTGGACAGTCTCTGTCTGAGCTTCGAGTTTGGCGCCCACCTCGTTGACCTGAGCACCATCAATGTTTACAACGTGGCCGGCGTCGTCAAGGAGTACCTCAGTCGGGTGAGAAAACAAAGAAAAGATTGTGACAACTGTGTAAACTACTGATAACACTCACTCTTTGCTTGTAGCTCTCCACGCCCATCTTCTCAAAGTCAGTCCAGGAGGACCTGATCAGCCTGGGCCGTGACTGGCCCGTTCGCAAGGTGCCCTACACTCAGTCAGGCATGGCCATTCTCATCTTTGAGCTGCGTCAGTTGGTCAGCTACCTGAGTGCGCCCTGTCGCAACAATCTGGCCTACCTCATCTACCACTTTCGGCGAGTGGCCGACCGCCACAACATCACCGAGATGACGGCCAACTCACTGGGCGTCGTTTTTGCCAATATCATCTTCCGAAGCTACGAGTAAGTGCCATCATTTTGATGTACTATTTTGTTCTTGTACTAATGATGCTGACAACAATTTGTAAAGCAGTGACAATAGCACTGCTGAGGAGGCGACAAAATGGAGCAATTCAGAAGTGCCTGTAAATGGCACCTCATCAGCGTCATCATCATCAGCAGAAGAATGCACTTCGACATCAGTCGGCTCCTTGATTCATCTGCCCACTACTCCCACTCGAGCCACATCCCCAGTGAGGCAGCCGTCAATGACAATCAACGTCGATGTGACGTTTAAAATTCGCATTCTCGAGTTGATGGTACGATGCTGGAGCTCTCTTGCAGTGCATCTTTTCATCACTTTTCTCTCTTGCTCTTGCAGATTCTCTACGTCCACGAAATATTCAGCTAAATATCCCTTCGCTACCAATTCACAACACTCCCTGCTATCAGACAGACTAATCACCTAGGCAATCACCCTTATCGAGCATACACACTCATATCACATCGCTGCTGCCTTCAGCGAGGCAACAAATCTTCTCAAATCTTGCGCTTCACTGCAGCTGCCAGCAGCACAGCGCAGCCGCTAGCAGCGGTGGTGCAGACGCCAGTCGCGCGCGCCTTTCCCTCCGCCGACAGTTTTCGCGCTCAACGTCAACATTCCCTTCACTTCACTTCAGTCACTTGCCCCAACAGCCGACGACAAACGGACACTTTCACTGCCAACTCCCGGGCCTTTCCTCCCACCACCACCACCACCACCGGGGCCCACCGTTCTGGTACCAATGGACAGAAGAGCGGTAGATGTGCTGCAGAACAAGAGGTTCTTCCTGGAAGTAAAGAACTCGCCCCAGCTTCTACTGACGCTCACTAAAAACATCAAAGAACTAGGCGGAGTATGTTGTTGCCAGATTTTCCTCCTCCTTATTGAGACGGTTTTCTAATTGGTAATTTGTTATTCTTTCTTCTCCCCCTTCCTTCCTTCACCTTTAGCTTATCGAATCATTCCTCAGCAAAAATGTCAACTATGTGGTCACTAATCGACCAAAGGCGGAATGGCCTCAGAAAGCGGAGCCCCAATCTTCTACAGCCGCCAAAATTAGCTCTAACCAACAATTTGCTCTGGTATGTCGGTTTTACGGAGAGCTAAGTGATAACTTGGTAATTAATTAAAACAAACTCTTTTTCTATATAGTCTCGTGCAAGTAAAATGCTTCAGTCAACGCAAAATGTGCCAAAAACAACAGATCCTCTTGAAATGGCGAGAAAGTATGACAAGAAGATTCTCTTTGCTAACGATTTGCTCGAATTCTTGAAAAAGTATTCTAGCGGAACCCAGGCAGACGCTGATAAAGCTCAATGCACCGGTGAAATAGGCAATCGCAAGCTTTGTCCTCCCTTCATTAAGGTAGTCGACAAGTCCAACAAGTTCAAAACAAACTTCAAAGAACTTCCCGAGTGGCCTGAAATAAACTTTGACTACCAACCGGAGCTTTGTCCGTTCTACAAACCTCGCAAGTTCCCTAATCCCTCTCAAACGTCAAACAAGTCGGCTGTTGTCTTGGGAAAACCAAATGACCGTTTTCCAACTGTTCTCACTACTCCAATCATGACTACGCCCACCCTCAATATCAATCAAATCAGATCAATTCCCACAAAGAACGCATCAACAAAGCGAAAACATATGGTCTTTTGCGAAATATGTCATAAGGAGTACAACGACTTAGAAGAGGTAAGAGACAGTGAATTGAACTATAAAGCATTAATTATCTAATTATCATTTTCATTTAGCATCTCAACGACGAAGTTCATTCCACTTTTTTGAATACTGAAAACAACTTTTCCGAACTAATAGGCGTCATCAATTCACTACCACCCTTCATCACTGCTACACCTGCCAAAGTGAAGAGAAACTCTCGTAGCAGCAACAAAAGTATTACCGACATCTCAAACCTAATATCAAGAGAAGGTACGCCTTCCATGCCGCCGCCGCCGCCCAGTGACTCTCAGAGCGGAAGAAAGGTTCCTTCTCCGGAGATGCTCTCAATCCACTCGATCAACAAATGGGAGTCAAAGCACGGACACGGCTTCATGGCTCTCCACAATCTAGTGAACGACGAAAATAACGAAATTAACTAATTAACCTTTATTTAGTAGCTTTTTTGTTTTGTTATGAAATAACCCCTAATGAACAAATCCCACATTTTAATAAACTTTTTTATTATCAAAAAGAGGCCATCTCAGTTTCACTCTGACATTCAAATCATATTTTCTCATGTTTTCAAATAAATTAAAAGATCCATTGCTGTTGTTATAAAAACTTCAATTTACAACACGTGATTGGGGGTTGAATAGGAAGCGGAGAATAAGAGGCGGTGTAGAGGCGATTTGGTGACACCATCTTTGGGCAGATTTGCCTCACTCATTTGACTGTTCTGCCGCTGCGTTGGCACTGTCTTCCGGGGAAGCACTTTGCCTCTTGCGAACATCCCAATTGTAAATTCGCGCTAGGTTCACTTCGGTAGTCGTCGTCTGTTCTTTGATGAAATCCAAGTCCAACTCCACTTGCTTTAGATTTTTCTTGGCGTTTTCAAGGTTCTTTGAGAGCAGACTCATGGCTTCTTCAATTGGATACTCGAGCATAACATTAGCCTGACAAAGAAAGTACAGTGATTAATTTAGACAATCGCCTAGCAAAGGTGAAGTCCACTTACGCCTAGCCAAAGGCCGACAGTGTTGCCGGGCGTTATTTGAGCTCTTGAGTAAACGTGAGAGTCAAGTAAGTAGCTAGTTTCGAAATCAGCCTTCTTTTCCTATTAAAAGATAACTTTGTTAATTTCAAAAATGACAAACAAACGGCAAACTTGCATATTTATCCTTCAAAGTGCGCAACACCTCCAAATTGTTTTGAATGTCTGGAACTTGGTTATTGAGTTTACTCTTCTTTGCCAGCTGACTCTGCTCCATGTACTTGTACTTCAAGCGCAGTTCGTCCATTGCTTTGAGTACTTCAGTGGCGGTACCGGTTTGTTTTGACATGAAATCGTCAACATCTTCCTACATTTGCAAACAACAAAAAACAAATAAGTCAAGGAGTGCCGGGCCAACAGCTTGAGAAAATCAGACATACCAAAAATTCGGCAACAGGAATGCCCAGCGTGTTTTTAGGCTTTTCAGTAGACATTATCGCAGAAGGTTCAGTTGAAAAAGTTGAAGATGCGAACAGAATTGCCGAAAGAATTGATGAATTTCTTTTGCGACGATAAATTCTTGAAAGCGTGCAAACAAAAGCCTATTTGCACTTGAACTCCTGTGCCGGGCAGAGTTAGCATAGTCGACACGTGGTCTGTCACGTGACTATTTTTCACGTGTTTTATTTTGGTTTTTCTGCACCAAAAAAAGTCCGATTCTGCTTCAAGCAATGCCTCCTTCCACTACAATGGAAAATGATAAGCGGAGTCAGATTGCCGAGCTGAACAAGCTGGCCTCGACTATCATTCAGGATCCAATTCACTCGAATCAAATAATCCGCTTCATTGATGCTCTCGCCAATTTGGAGAACTCTAACGCGGAAGATTCTTACATTGAAACACTAATCCGCTGTGTTGCAAAGATATTCAACTTCTTCATTGATTCTCGAGAGTGGGTTCTGTCCAATGATACTGACAGCGAAAGTAAAGCCATCAACTCCTACAAGTCATATCTAATTGGATGGTACGACATTGTCATTGATGAACTGCTGAAAATTGTGAGCAATGAGGGCAAAGCAAAGTTTTCGCTGAATATTCAAAAACTGGCCCTCACTACGCTAATTAAATTCGTGGAAGAAGAAGGTAAGTTGTTTATGATTATGTTTATGCAAAAGACAGTTCAAGTTCTACAACCATTTTTTTGTTTGCAGGGAAATTCCCATTTCGCCCAGCATCAACTGAGCAGGAGTTTAACTTTCCTAGCCAGTTTCTTTTTGAGATCATCCGATCTCTGCTTTCTGAAACTACGTACAATCAAGAGTTGATTGCCGAGTTCGTGAAGTACTACCAGTACGATGACGTAATTCACTTCACACTGAAAGCACTGCTCGAGCAGATTGACTCGTACCAGCAGACGGACAATTCCTTTATCGCACAGAACATTGTCGACCTTATCTTTCCCATTCGCCTGATCACCCCTAAAGACTTGCTGCCTAAAAGTCTAAGGGCGGAGAGTAAGGAGAAAAAGAAGCGAAAGCGATCCAAAGGCGCCCAAATCGGTGGTAGAGAGCATACAAACTTCATGCGACTCTGTGAGCTGCAGTCGTACGCAGATTCGAAAAACAAGAACCCAATCAGGCTGCCCTCCTACCGCTTTAAGTTCGACTACGTCCGCGACGCGAAGCTCTACTCCACCGTCTGGGTGAAGTACCTGTACTTTGAGCTGCAGCCCGCCACCTACAAGCGCGTCCTCGTCTACCTGGACAAGTACGCCATTCAGCACTTTGAGAATCCCCTGCTGCTGGCCAACTTTCTCACGCGCTCCTTCGCCGTCGGCGGCATCATCAGCCTGCTCAGCCTCAGTCCGCTGTACACGCTGATTCACAAGTGCAACTTCGACTACCCGAACTTCTTCGCCCACCTCTACCAGCTGCTGCAGCCCGCCATCACCTACGTCAAGTACCGGGCGCGCTTTCTCTTCTGGGCCGACCTCTTCCTCACCTCGACGCACATCAGCTCGCAGATTGTGGCCGCCTTTGCGAAGCAGCTCGCTCGACTCGCCCTGACCTCTCCGCCCGACACCATCCTCATCATTCTGCCCTTCATCGGCAACCTCTTCATTCGCCACCCCATCACCCAGTCCATTCTCAATGCGCCCACCTTCGAGCCGGAAAGGGACCCCTTCCTGGAGACGGAGACCAATCCGGAGAAGAGCAACGCCATCGACAGTTACATGTGGGAGCTGAAGGCGCTGCAGTCGCACTACCTCCCGGAGATTGCCCAATTGGCCAAGCAAATCTGCGAAGACCTGCCCGCCTTTGAGTGGAACCTCGCCGACGTTCTCGAGACAAACATGGACGACGTGGTGGAGAACGCCAAAAAGACCGTCAAGGCGGACAAGTTCACCTACGATGTGTCCTGTGATCTGTTCAATACCTTATAGCCATTGTTTTACTCAGCATCACTTGACTTTAAAAAGTTATATTACATTCTTCTTTTTCGTTCGTTGCCTAACTAACAATTTTAGTAAGTCTCTTGTAGTTTTCGCTGAAATTTTTCGCGTGAAGCTGATCAAATTGCCCGAGCAGTGATTTGATTTTCGGCTCTTTCAGATTCAGTTTGGCGTCATGAAGCCTGCCTTCAAGCAGAGCTCGTTTCACCGAAAACAGCAAGTAGATTTCATCTGCCTGCAGTGAGTTTGACGTCTTGGCGCGCGAGTCGGCCGCGGAATCGGAATCAGAGGATGACGACGAGCTTTGTGCAGTGCCTTCATCATCTTCATCATTCAAGTTCACCTGAACGCAGTAGGCGTCATCAAAGTGGTAAATATCGTGGAGATCAACAAACTCCAGCCTACAGTCGGCAATCTTGATGGCAGAGCTAATCATCCCTTCGTACTGCGGCAGTGTGGAGGAGAGGGAGGCGACGCGGATGCGCTCAATCAGCGGCTCGCGGTTGATTAGGAAGTTCTGCTTGAACCAGCGAATCTTCCGCTGAATGGCGAACACCTTCTCGTAGTCGTCCATGTACGAGCCGTCAAAGAACTGCAGAAGACTGTGCTCGCTGGGAGAGGGATACGGCAGCTGGAGAATACTTCGGTATTGGTAATCCTGTTTTTCAGACTTGCACTGAGCAAAGCTCAAGTGCTGGTAGAGATTTTCAGTGATAAAGGGCATGAAGGGGTGAATCAGTCGTAGTGAGAGGGACGTTACGAGAATGAGGAGGTTCAGCGACTGTAGGTAGTTGGGTCGCTTGTCGATAATGTCGTGCTTGATGCTCTCCAGGTAGACATCACACAGATCATTGATCCAAAATTTTTCAACTTGACAAGCAGCTTTGTGCAGGTCGTAGGACTTGAAGGAATCGCGGCAAAGATTGCCCAGTTGAACGAACTTGGTGAGAATCCACTTGTCGATGTTTGACAACTGATCAGGTGCCTGAAAAAGAAAAAGAAGTTGTAAAAACTGCACAACCTTTTGCATAGACAAACCTACAAGTGAAACCTGCTCAAAGTGATCATCGAGGTGCAGCAAAATGAAGCGCACCGTTTGGTGCATTTTGTTGCTGAACACTCGCTTCTTCACCGTCTTGCTCAGGTCAAAGTTGACCTTCTGCTCTTTAAAGTCTGACTGCAGCAGAGACAGCCGAAGGACGTCTGCACCGCAAACGGGCAGTCCATTGGGCCATGCTTTGAGCGTCCTCTTCATCAGCTCAGTGAACACCTCGTCAGAGATGAGGCCAGCATCAAAGAGGTCCTTACTCTGCTGAATCAGCTGCTCCAGATTGGCGCCCTCAATGAGGTGCATCGGATCGACGACGTTGCCCTTCGACTTGGACATCTTCTTGCCATTCGAGTCGCAGATCATGCCATGCAGCAGCACCCGGTCGAAGGGCAGCCTTCCAGAGAGCTGCAGTGAGAGCATGACCATGCGGGCCACCCAGAAGAATATAATGTCATGGCCGGTCTCCATCAGTGAAAGGGGCAGTCGGCGGTGGTTGGGTGAACCGGTGTGACCGTCAAACCAACCGGTCACTGCCAGAGGTAGAAGGCCAGAGGAGAACCAAGTGTCGAGGACATCGCTGTCTTGTTTGACGGTGATGCTTTCATCTGCACCACTACCGCCGTACTTTTCTGCCGCAAACCTCAGTGCTTCCGATTCACTATTGAAATGTAAAAAGAGGTAAATGAAAGGTTAAAAATATAAAATGTAAACAAACCTTTTGGCGGCAACCCAAAACTCTGTCGGCGCTGAGTCTTTAAGCACCTGAAAAGCGGGAATCCGGTGACCCCAGAATATTTGCCGTGACACGCACCAGTCCTTGTGTCGGCTGAACCAGTCTTTCCAGGTGTTGCGGTAACTGGAGGGAATCAGCGACACATTTCGACTGCCTTCATCGAGCCTAGTCTTGAGCTCGTTCCACCGCTGCTCCGACTCCTCGCTCAGGCTGTCTCGATTGACGGTGAACTCCGTTTGGTAGCGAGCATCGTCGCACCGGAGAAACCACTGCGGCACCAGACGAGACTCGATGATGTCACCGCTTCGAGAGCAGACTGGCAGCCAGTGACTGTGCTCTCGGTAGCCCTCGTACAGGCCTCGTCGGTCCAGCTCGGCGCGCACCAGCTCCTTGGCGGCATACCGGTGAACACTGTTGAAGGGCTCGTAGAGACACTGAATATTGCCCTTGTCGTCAAAGATGTTGATCATCGGAAGGTCATGCCGCTGTGCAATCTCGTAGTCTATCAGGCTGTGGGCAGGCGTCAGCTTGAGGACGCCAGTGCCGAATTCCGGCTTCACAGAGGCGTCAGCAAGGATGGGCATCATCTGTCGGGTGAAGGGGTTGAATGCCCGTTTGCCAATCAGGTGACTGTAACGACTGTCATTTGGGTGGACGCAAAGAGCGACATCACCTGCATTGAAATACAAATTAGATCTGCATCAATTTGATTGTCAGCTTACCCATTACTGACTCTATTCTCGTCGTTGCAATGGTGACAAATTCATTGGAATCCTCACTTTCAATCGGGTACTTAAAGTGATGCAAAACGCCCAGTAAAAACTTGTCGCTGCAGCCGGGCACCTCATAGTTGGTCGGCTTGGAAATGAATCGGTGCTCGATTTCAATGTCCGACAGCGTAGACTGCAGGTAGTAACTCCAGTTGACCATGTACGATGATCGGTAGATGAGGCCTTTGTTGAAGAGCTCGATGAAGGCGGTGTTCACGTAATCGGACATCTTAGGCGACAATGTGAAGTAGTCCTTGGAGAAGTCAATGCTGGTTCCCATTGAGCTCAGCTGATGTTGAATCTGCTTGATCTTCGTTTCTTTCCACTCATTAAATATGCTGGCAAACTCTTCTCGAGAAATATCATGCCTGGTCTGCTTCTTCTTGGACCAAAGCAGTTTCTCGATGACCATCTGTGTTGCGATGCCTGCGTGATCAGTGCCGCCGTACCAGGTCACCTTCTTTCCATTCATTCGGTGGTAACGACATAGTGCGTCTTGAATTGAGACGGTCAACGAGTGGCCTATAACAAGCGAGGACAGGGTCATTTAATCGATCAATTTCAACAAACGCTACAAAATTACCTAAATGCAGATTGCCGGTAATGTTTGGTGGTGGAAGGAGGATTCGGAATTCACCTGAAGAGTCACTTTGTGATTTATTCTCAGCAAACAGCTCACTCTTTTTCCATATGTCGCTCCAAAACTGTTCACAGGCTCTCTGTGAGTAGACAGGAGGAAAGTCTGACAGGTACTTGTTGATTTCACTCTGGTAGAAACGCCTGGAACTTCGAGTGATCAGACTGGCAGAAAGGCGCAAATTGCGCTTGTAAAGCCTCAATAAATGGCTACTTTGAGCCCACATCTTCTCCCCTCGCTTCTGTGACCTGACTAGACTGTGTGGTTGTATAAGATGCCTCAACGTGGCCGTTGTTCCAACTGGAAAAAATGCCCGTCTTTTCAAAAAACGATCCAACCCAAGCCGCGGCTGCACAAATCAAAACATAAACAAAATCACATGTTCGCGCCATTCACAAACGCCGTTTCGCGCGCCGTTTGAACTTTGAAGCGATTCTTACTCTTTCCTTCCTAAACACGCAAGGGGAATTGCTCATTCAGTGGCCTCAGGTCGCCGGTGACGCAACACGCTACCACTCAGGCTCACACACCTGACCAAGGACTGCCCTGCCGCTGGCTGGCTGATAAATAGAAGCCCACCAAGTGCTGCTCACGTCTTCAGAGTTAGACGAGAGTGAAAACGCAACTGCCTCGCTGTCACATTCGGTTCTCTTTGAGCACTCTGTTTTCCAATTCACTACTTCACTTTCCCCCCTTCCAAGCTGGCTTTCGTCGTCCGATACTACTGGAGAATGATTCTCTTTGTGCTGGACAAGGTGTCCTCGGTGCCACCGCTTGCCTGGATTCGCCCAAAGTGTATCACACTGTACAATGGACTGCTTCGGCTGGGAAACACGGTTTGTTTCTAAATCTCGTCTTTGTCCTCATAATGACTTTTTTCTCTCTCGCTCACCAGGATGATTCGCTGCTTCCAGCTTTGATGACTCGCTTAGAGCAAGCCGAGAAGACGATTCAAGAGTTGTCTGATCGACTGGTGTCTCTGGAGAGCGAACTGAATCAGCTTCAAACTGATGAAGTAAACACGCCGGAAAGCAGCTCAACTTTCTGCTCTGCCCATCCAAATGCATTTGTGACGGGTCACACCGATGACCAAGCCAGCTCTGATTCGAACAGCGCCAGTGGAGTTGAGGAGCATGCCAAGACAAATGGTGGTCCCAAGGTTGATCATCCTCAGACCAATGGATCAGTGGCTCATCCTCAGCCGCCCCCTGAGCCGCCGAGTGTCGATAACTTTAAGTTCACAAGTACACCCAATCCGGTTTTCCTCTCTCGTGGAAAGCTGCACCACAAGGTCAAAGGCAACAAGTCAGCCGATGCGTCTCCCACCAAAAACCCTTCTTCGGAAAGTGTAGTTGATGGCGAGGACTTCCAAAAAAGCAAGAAGCAAAGGTTTGTTCTGTTTCTCTGATTTCCCTCTGTGTGATGTCTCTGCTCTAACCCAATGCCCTAGCATCAGTCTTTTGTCCAAATTGTCCATGTCCTCATTAGACCAGCAGCCTACAATCAATCAGATTGCCAGCTATTATGTTTCCGGGACTATTATTCCTCCGTCTGAGGTAGAATAGTATTGCAGATTTAGGACACTTCTTTTTTGTCTTCTTTACAAAACCATTGTCTACTCATCAACTAACATACACTCCTTCAATCCCTTCTTCATGCAGAGTCGTGCCAGACGAGCTGATTCAGCAGAAGAAACTCTTGCGCAAAATCATCATGTAAATAACACTTGTTGACAAATAATTGTTCTTGTATCACTCAAATCTTTCATTTCCCTAGGCCGACCGGACAGTCTACCAAAAAGGGCGCCGCTAACCAGTCAGTGGAAGAGGACGATGGCTCGCTCAGTACGCTTATGAAGAACGCCCTAAAGCGCAAGTTTGCTGTACGAATTCTTGCCAAACACGTTCAAACTTCTTGATTTGCTCACACCATTTCTTTCCTACCACAGAATGTCGACCTGAACAGCTTCAACGACAGCCACGCCTCCGAGGAGACTACCATTACAGAGTTCAGCATCTAAACAAACAGAGTAAACTCTCCTCCTTTACACCAGTTCTTACTTAACCCCCATTCGGCCGATTTTATCAATACAAAATTCAGGATTCTTTAATTTATAAAAATGCGATCGTATACATTCCACCAATAAACTTGAAATGTAACTTTTTATTGTAGTAGTGAAGTATGTAAGTAAAAGAGGCATTGAACTAATCGTCAGCAACCGAGGATTTCAAGTGGAAAATGTGGAAAACTCCAAACGAATGATGCAATAAAAAGAAGAATCAAAGTGGCACAATGGCAATAATAATAACGTGTGGGAAGAAAAGAATGTGTGTGTGTGCGCGTGTGAAAGGACACTGCCTGTTCGTTCAATCACGTTCAGGCTCTGGCATGAAGTTGATGGTGACGCACTCGGGGTTGTCCAGCTTCTGCATGTGAAGGGGCGACAGAAAGATGAACTGCTTGCTGGAGCGCTCAGTGGCGAACCAGATGAGGGTGTCGATGCTGATCTTCCGAGTGACCATGTCCATGAAGACGTCCACCTCGTCCAGCAGGCGAAAGGGCGACGGGCAGATTTGCCAGAGGGCAATGATGAAGGCGACGGTGGAGTAGGAGCGCTCCCCGCCAGACAGCGACTTGGTGGTCGAGTAGATGGAACTGGCCGCCTCGGTCGCCTGACTGCTGCCGTTCTCGCCGACAAACTGCTCCTTGTTGCGCGGGTAGATGACCACCTCCAGGGTTTGCGCCTTCTTCTGCTTCCCATCCTCGCCCACCATGTCGTAGAAGTACGGCGTTATGGAGCCGCTAAACTCCTTCTGCTTGAGCACGTGCGAAAAGAAGAAGTTGATAACTCGGGTCATGTAGTAGCGCATATGGTGGTACGCAGCCTTGCGTTTCTTCATCGTCTCCTTGAGCAGCTCAATGTAGTTGTTCATGATCTGGAACTCGCCGGCGAGTCGTTTCACTACTGCCATGAGATTCTTGTACTCCGCAACCACTTCCCTTTGCTTCTCAGGATTGGCCATCTCCTCGTTCTCGGCTATTATCTCCTTAAACCGCTCAATTTCCGCCTTCACGTCACTCAGCGTACGTTCAGTTTCTATAACTTCGCCATTGGTGCTTTTCAAAGCAGCCTCGCGGGAAATATTGTACTGCTCAAGTTTCTGCTGAATGACCTCTTCTGATTCGCGCTTTTTACTTAAAACTTCTTCTTTGAGAGCATTGATTCGTTCGATTTGCTGTAAAAAAGATGGTCATTTTAGTCAATCAATTCTTTTGAAAAATATTGCTTTTTTACCTTATTCAGCTGAATCAACTGATGGTCTAGGTTCTCAATCTTCGCATTTGTAGGCACACGTGAGTGCACCATTTCATTGTACTGCGTTTCCTTTTCATTCTTTACATTGGTCTTCTGAGTGTACACCTCCTTCAGTTGATTGCGCTCCTCCATGCACTTCTTCTCTTCGATCTCAAACTGTTCTAGTTCCAACGTAAAGCGCTCAACATCTTCCTTCAGAGCGACCACTTCAACAGGTTGAATTTGAGCCTTTTCCTAATAAAGAGTATGAAAAACAATAATGACAATGAAAAACCAATGAAAACAAAAACAAGAAAAACACTTACCATCAGATCGTCTCGCTTCTTTTTCATTTCAATCAACTTCATTCGAATCTCCCGAAACGAAGCATCCGTCTGTCCAATCTCTTTCGTGATAACACCCAGCTGTTGATCAGCAGCGTTGATCTCCTGTCGAGCCGCAGTGGAAGCCTGCTTCTGAAAAGCAGCAGTATTTTTATACTCCGCAATAGCTTGAGTGAAATCACGAATTAAGTATGTCGGAGTCTTTGAAGGATTCTTGTTCGGGTAGCATTTGTAGTCGTTTCTATCGGTGGCAGGCATCATAGTATCGCCCTGTTCAGTGAACGCTTTGATGCAGTTGCGAGGAGCAGTTTCGGGATTAATCAGCAGCCTTTGGGCTTGGCGAAAGTTGGGAATGTAGAGCATTTTCTCAATGCTGAAATGATCAATCAGACAGTTGGCAACTTCGGGCTCTTTGATGTTGAACAGCTGAAGAAAGTTGGGAAACTCTGACTGAGCCTGGTAGTGCTGGACGTCATGAAGCGGGGCGTACTTCCGGACGATAATATCAGGATGACTATAAGCATTCGGACCATAGCACTGCAGAAAAATCTTCTTGAGAATTTTGCTGTCATCAAAGTTGTCCACAATGAAGGCACACAAGGTATTCTTGTTAAGTAGAGTTTCAGCCGCAAACGCTGCACTGGGATCCTGAAGTTGAATGTACTCGCCGATTGGACCAAAAGGCCGTCTTTTGAAGTGTCTAGCTTGCACTGCCGCTTCAATTTCCGTCATAACACGACTGGTGTTGGGCTTATAACGTTCATACCGATTCTTTTGAGACCGATTGAGACGCTCTATTTCGGAATTGGCAGAATTAAAGCGCGCAACAGCTCTACGTTCATCTTCAGCATAATGGGAACGTTTCTTGCTCAACTCCTCTCGTTCAGCCTGTAGCTTTGCAATCTTTTCCTTGAGAGCATTCTGCTCTTCTTCAACAGTTTCAATTTGAGCTCTGATTTGCTCAATTTCAGCTTCAAAGTCAATGTTCTCTCTTTCTCTACAAAAGCCAAAATTTTGAGGTTATTCAAATGCATCAGAAAATGAAAAAATGGCAACATTACCGGTTCTGCAGCTCAATGCCCTCGATTCTAGTTTTCACAGTTCGGATGTTTTGCTTGTTACGACGAATTTCAGTTGTCAGTCGATTAATTTCTCGCTGCTTTGAAGCCAGAGCTCTTTCAGCATTCTCTGACTCAGCTGCGGCAGCATCGAGTTCGAGTTTAAAAGCTTCCACGCGACTAGTCAGATTATCCACATCCTGAATGAGCTCGTCTTTTTTCGACTGAAGGTGCGCCATTTTTTGTGCAGACTCCTCGCAGTTCTTGTTGGCTTGTTCATACTTTGCCTCAAGTGCATTAAAAATGGCCTGCTCTTTATCAAGATCTCTCTTATTTGAATAGCAAATAGCCCAGAACGATTCTTGTGCCAAAGTCTTCATTTTCTCAACAGAAGTTTGCAACATTTTGATCACTTTAACTTTTTTATCGTAATTTTTCAGCGTTACTTGGTACATCTTAATAGTTGAGCATTTATCCTAAATAAAAACCATACTTAGTCAGTGAAAAAATAATTAACATTTAAACTTACTTCAAGCACTCTAACAGAGTTATCTTTGTGTGAAAGAGCAGTTTCATAGTCTCTTTTAACATCTTCAAGTTGGGTGGCTTTAGTGAAAAACTTGAACTTGTCTTTGGGGTTTTTGCTGTTCAGAAAGTTTTTAGATATTTCCTGAGTGAGCACGCACACCGGGTTGTCCACCAGAATGTCGAAATGCTTAGTAATGTTGTCCACCTCTTCCTTCTTTTCGGAAATCACTTTACCGTTCTGATCGCGAATTTTGTAGTTGCTGACGTTCGTCGCGTAAATCACACGCTCGATAATGATTGTTTTGCCGTACATGTCCGGACGATAGCCTTCGCTTTTGGTTTCGTCGTCAATGTAGTTGCAAAGCTTGATGGTAATTTTGGCACGACTTTGACCGGTTTTAATGAAACTACTTAAACCAGAGCCTCGGTTGGTGTGTGAAGAACGACTGCCAAAGCCTAGAATAGTCGCCGCAAGAATAGCAGATTTGCCGCCTGAAAAAGAGGAAAAGGATTAACAGGTTGTCAATCAAAAGGTTACCGATCGCACATACTTCCATTGGGGCCAATGATAAAGTTGATGCGAGGCCCGAGGTTGACAGTGAAGTTCTCGTGGCACATGAAGTTCTGCAAGACGATCTGCTGAATGTGTCCCGGTTCGCCTTTGGTGTTGATTTGCTGCATAGCTTCATTGTTCTCCGAGTGAAGGGCAGCAATGCGATTGTCAATCTGAGACCGGGTCACGCCGCCGTTATTGAGGTCCTCCTCATCGGCCACCTCCATGTCAACGTCGGAGCCTTCCGGCACCTCCGTCGCATCCAAGTCCACCGACATTTCGGCATCGGAGTCATCGCCATCGGATACTGACACCATCTCCTTGATGATCTTGAGATGATGAAACTCGGCTTCAGGGGAAAGTTGTGTCGACTTTCAACGGAGCGTGTTTACTTTGCCGCGCTCAGTTAGCCTAGTAAAGCTGACAGTTGAAACATATGCAGAGCGCCAACAATAACAGCTTCAGTGAGGCCGTTGATTCCCCGTGACAAAGAATGTGAAGACTTAGCTTTGGCAGCGCTCCAGGGGGCAGCACAGTTTAGAACTGTGGAAGTGAATCTTTGTCTTTTCTGTGAGCACGAGCCAAGAGCTCTAGTCGTCGTCACGTTACCGTAGTCTGTCTGTCCGTCTGAATGCACACTTTACACAGGCTAAGTTTCACTTCTTTGTTTTAAAAACTTGCTTTTTCTTTTCTGTTTGTCTAAAAACTAAATACAACTTTTATTTAAATTAGTACAAAAACTTAATTTTATTTTTAAAACAAAAGTTGTTTAGTTACAAACGTTTTATTTGGTAATTAAAAGTTCTAAAAACGCAGCGTGTAAACTTGGCAAACTACAAAAGCCCGCGAAAATGTAGCAACGAATTTGAAGCGATCCAATACCGTTTTGCGCTAACGGTCTTATTGCATTTTAATTCAAATCAGCAGTCGTTGCATCCGCTCAAGTAATTTGCAATCTTTTTGTCGCTAATCTTATCTTTTCTGTTGGATTCATTACATAAGCTATTTCCGCTTCGGATTACCTCAGCATCTCTACAATTGCATTTTACGATTTTACCATTTGTTGTAGAAACAAACTAAATAGACAAAGGAGAAACTCATTTTCTTTAGAAATCCAGTAAATCACATTATATGCTCTTGCTCAAGTAAAAAGCTGATCGAGCTGATGCCTCCCATCACTTCATTTCTCTGCATTGGGCAAAAATAACTTAAGGTTTGGCTGGTTTTGCGTCACACCAATAAATAATCGTTTTTAGATAATCAGCTAATTGTCGCCTTTTTGTCAATACACACTTTTCATTTGATTTAATCTGTTCTGGTATAAATGATTCGCTAACAAGCTCATATGTGCAGGGAACGAAAGTTTAAAATTCAATGTCAACTCTAAAGAATGCTTGTGCAGATTTATTTACCACGCTTTTTGACATGACACTCATTAAATGCTTCGTGCCTCGATTTTATTCAGTGTCCATCGACTGTCGAAAATGATGGCAAAGCTCTACTTGACAGCAAAAAAACTAAATCAGTCAATAGCTTCATTGTAATAGATTGATGTTCATTCTCTTCGATGTGAACTGAATGTGCTCAATGAAAGAACGGATGTGAGTGTGTGCTTGTGCTTGTGCTCCATTGACACTGAATCAGATGGTGGAGGAATCACACGACTAGTGGAGTTATTTGGTGGTCAAGCTCACTTCAACTTGGCCACCACTGAACAAAGGGGGCACGATCGATCAAAATGTGTGTGAAGAAGAAGGCGAGCATCTCACCTCACCTCCGACTGCTTCCAAGACATCTGTCATTGACACCGTTTCCCTCAATTCCTCAGCCACTGATGATGATGATGGTCATGGTAGTGGTCACTCATGTCCATCACCTCAAGTCGACTCAATCCATCCAACTACCTCAAATGTAGACCGCATTCTCTCCTAAACACGACCTTTTTCTCCTTTTTAAAGAAGTGCAGTTTTCTCTCTGTTGAAGCTGGAAATCCGTTTAAAACTGATTAGTGGCATTCTTCAAGTTCTTTATGTCTGCCTCAAAAGACGCCTATTCAAAGCATTTCGTGAGGAGGTAAAGTGGTGTCCACATGTGCGCTGATACCTGTCCGTGAAATTCATCATTGACCATCAAACAGCCGGTAGTACTGTTTTTGGTGGAAGATCTAAGCATTGAGCTTCAACGGCAAAGCTTCCGAAGCCCTTCTGACGCCGACCACGAATGCTTCATCACTATATACTGCACTACACACACACTCTTCAGTAATGATATATAAATTGCGCCTTCTCTTTCTCTCTCTTTCTCTCTCTTTCCGTTTCTCTCCTTTTCTCTCTTGGACTGCCTTCTTCTTCTTCCCTTTCTTCGTTGCAGCTAATAGCGGCATTATCGTTATTATTCGACGGTGGATGCCAGCCAGTGTCGTCCGCAGCAGTACTGGTGCTTGTGCTGGAGGCAGCATTCGGACACAGCAGCCGACACTCAGTCAGTCAGTCAGTTAGCAGCGAAGAGAGCGGCATGATGGTCGCTCGCTGTCTTCTCTTCTTCACTCACAGACTTCTTCCTCTTAGAGTATTGCAACCTGCTGCTGCCAACTACACATACCTACTCCTAAGAACTACCACCACCACCACCACCACTTGAAGAACTGGCCAAGCAGTTCAGACGACCCTTTGGACAGTGCAGACACAACTCACACTGCCGTTTTCATCTCCTCAACTACTTCTTCATCTTCTTCCGACTGCAATCGCTCCTATGATCCCTGTTCTGTTGACTAACTGTTGAAGAATTGACTTTGCCGGCAGCAGACGATACTGAACCGTCGGCAAAGAAAAAGAAGAAGAGGAAGAAGCCGGGATATCAGTTGTCTGGGCATGAGAGAACGGTCGTTCAGCTATTCACTCGAGCACCACTCTTCACAAGACCGATTACCAGTGTGCATTGTGAATGCAGTTGTGAGGCAGGGCGCCGCCAATGACTGCCGGTAATCCTTCTTTTTTACTGTTTGACCAGCATTCGCATCTCACAGCATTCGACAGGTCGAGGTAGTTTGCCTTTTCCCACCAACAACATCAGCAGCACAGCCTGATCTGCACTGATCCGCACTGACTGCCGCCTTCCACTTCTTCCTTTCCTTCTTTCCTTCTTCGATCATTGCCACCAGCACTGCACTGCACTCCACTGCTCTCCTGCATCCGTTACTCTGAACGATTATTCAATTGAAGCTGCTGGCGCCGTCCAGCACTGCCGCATCCGTCTGCACTGACAATTCATTGCTTGAGCTGTCTCTGAGCATCGCAGTCAGTCATAGCAGAGTGAGCAGTGAGTCTGTGAGCAAACAGTGTGCACGCCAATCAGATCTCCTCCGAATGGTATCACTGTAGTCTGATCATCAGAAGGCATCGCCATCGTCAGTATCAGCACTCATCGTTCCTCAAGCGAATCCAGTGTCTCTTCTACCTCTCTGTCACTCTCTGTCACAGCACTCATCCTCTTCTGCTCTATCTGCCGTTTCATCTCAGCCATCAGCTTGTGTTCCTCATTTTCATTCCGCGCCCTTCTCCACTTCTCAGTGCACTTTCCATCAAAAGAGGAGCCGCTATTCTGCCGCAATTTGCAGTGCAGTGCTCGCTCTTTTCTGCTGTTGCTCAAGTTGAAGCTGAAACGGTGCGACGTGCTGACACTTGTTGTTGCTGTGTTTGTTGTTGATAATTGTCGCCCATCGTTTTTTGTCGCAGCACTTATCTGCGGTCGCATCATCATCGCCAAAATGCAGCGTTTCCTGTTCTGACCAAGCTGACCTTTGGCTACAACTCTTTTTTTCGTTCCATGTCAACGATGCCTTTTTAGTGCGTCCAGATGTGTGTTGTTTGTGTAGGCGAGGTGTGTTTGTTTTCTGTCACCTCTACCATTCAATGAACCAGCTGTGTATTTTTGGGTTTTCCACCAAGTGTGCGCCTCTTCATCATCATCATCATCATCGCCGTCCATCTGCAGCCCTTTACTCTACCACTACTATCATCACTTGAATTCAGTTGGTCATTTTCTTCATTCCTCCCCCCACCAAGGTGAGCCATTGTAAAATGTATTTCTTGTGCATCATCATCATCATCAGAAGTAGAAGGACTACCACCGCGTGCATTGGCATTCACTAGCAAATGATCACTGCTAAAGCTGACAAGTGTCTGTCATAGACTGTGTGTGGCTCATTCTGACAGTCAGCTGTGGCTCATTCAATCTGCTGAATTGCACATTTTCGAGTTTGCTGTTTTTTCGTTCCGAACATTATACCTTTTTGCCCTCACACGCGTTCAGCACCATACTGTTCGCTGACAGAGTTAGAAGCAGTAGAAAAGGAGGAAGAAAGAGTGAAAGCGCAAGATGTCTAATCTCTCGAATTGTGCATTTCATTCTGCCATCAAAGCTGCAACGGGTTGTACCACGATCATGTGTGTTTGTGTGTGTCTCGTGTGTTCTCTTCGCAGTAGTGATGACTGAATTTGATAGTGCACCACCACCAGTGAGTGCCATGTGAGCTGACAGTGAGAAGGAGAGACTCGAATTGATTCAAGGCGATTGCAAGCTAATTAATACGCCTTTGATTGTCTTTCACTGGTGCACTCACTCTTGTGTGAGGCAGCACTTGTCGGCGTTGCCTGCATTGTCTTGCCTACCGTGCACTCGGAACTCCTATTCGATTGCACGCCGCAGCAGCAGTGGTGATTATCAAAATCAACACTTGTTTTTGCTGCTGGTTGTGATGGTGGTGATTGTGGTGGCTTCATTGAACACCACCATTCGCATTCGGATGCTATCAGCCTTTCACGGCGGTTGTCAGAGCTGTCAATCGGCGGCAGACTGACTGCTGTCGCTGTCGGTGATGGCATCTCAATCAGTTGGGCAAGCACTGCACATGCAAATCCAGTGTTGTCTGCTCTACAGTCTTCATCACCGTTGTTTGCCAACGACAACGACGGCCAACGAACTGTTGTTCGGCTCCTGTTGTCTGCTGCTGTCTGAGCTGTCTGAATGGCGGTGCTTCCAACGGTGAATGTGTGCGAGTGCGAGTGTTTGTCAATCGCTGCCAACACGTCGTATCCTCTTCACGTTCGTTTGTTCGCTCACTTGTCTATTCAATCTGCGCTAATTGTCGTCCATTAATCACAATCATGGCTGCTGCTGCTGTTGTTTCTGCTACTGTCGTTGCTGTTACTCACACTGCCTCGTTTCTCTCACCGCTAATGACTGCAACCTTGATGACACACTCTCACTGACTCGGCGACTTGACTTCTCTCTTTCTCTCTCTGCTTCAAACAATGCCACATTCACACACACAGAAACAACTGTTGTAGTACACTGTAGGCTACTTAATTCCAATCATCAAGTCATCCTGCTGACATCGAGATGAACAGTAGCAACTTGTACAACCTGCTAGAACATGTGCTCTTTTTACCATCATCACCATCATCATCATCATCTAAACGGCAATCAATAGTAAGTCTATTTTTGCCCATCTTCAGTTTTTCATCAGATTACCGTCTGAACATTTTAGCATCTAACACTGCTTCAGCATTTGCATCTGATCTCTGGTCACATAGCACTGCACTTTTCCATCTGCACGTCTCTGCTCATCCATTCTAACGCTTCTGCTGCAGCAGCACCTGTGCACATGCCTCAGACTCTGAGTATCATCAACGGCGGCTCTTTCATGGCCTTTCATCCCGGTGATTCATGCATCGTTTCAAATTGTAAACAATGCTCCCTCTGTCTGGCATCTTCTTCTCCTTCTCAGCCAGACTAATGGCTCCTGTGCTACGGTGGCCCTGCCACTGTCCACTGACCTTTCTCCTTGCACTGTCAGTGCACTCGTGTGGCCAATTAATCCTTTCTGAGCGCCTTTCTTCTCTCCTTCTCATCGTTGCTGGCACAAGTTCAGTGTCGAGTGGCAGAACAGCAGCACCTAGCTCCTGTCCCAGAGATCAGAAGCTCTTGGGATGGACTGACGAAAAGTTTTGCCGTTCATTAATTGTCCCAGCACATTCACTTTTCAGTCTAGTCAATTGCTATTATCGGACTTTATCAGAGCTGCACCAATTAGCTCTGCATTATGATGTGACTGGTGTGCCTCTCTCTCTCTCTCTCTCTCTCTCTCTCTCTCTCTCTCTCTCTCTCTCTC
>JAALOO010000355.1_pt1 | contig 41384 bp, 33 predicted proteins | sample 7257641 | NCBI WGS metagenome assembly JAALOO01 (sample SAMN14085613, study PRJNA598686) | mite metagenome | biome: ENVO:01001000; feature: ENVO:01001002; material: ENVO:01001226; isolation source: single female mite from University of Michigan culture on fish food culture... ...
CGCAAAAAAAGGCTCGCTGTAGTCCTGGCTTGCCAGACTTACCCCCCTGTTTATTTTTCACTCCCTTCAGCCTTTGATCTTTTCATTATCATTACCATCATCACCATCACCTGCTGCTGCTGCATTTTAATAATCATTTGTTTGTGCTTTTCATCATCATTATCATTTTAATCTAGTTCGCCATCTTTTCAACTCTTTTACTAATGTTTTCACTATTTTAACCCCTTTCCCTTTTCAGGAGAACCAGCAGAACGCCCAGCCGAAAGCGCCAATGTCGCCGGACACTGAACGCGACGAGGACCTGTCGCCGCTGCCCACCATCACCACCACGGGGCGCATCAGGCGAGGCGGCGTCTCCGCGGAGACGTACAGCGAGGAGGATGCCACTAATTACGTGAAGAAGGTACGAGCGTTGTGTTGTACAATTTCTATCTTTTCTGAAAATCTCATTAATTTTCTCCTCTATTTTTAGGTGGTCCCGAAGGACGACAAGACGATGGCGCAGCTGTCCAAGTCGATCGAGAAGAGCGTCCTCTTTACGCACCTGGACGCCAGCCAGCGGACGGACATCTTCAATGCGATGTTCCCGGTGCTGCACAAGGCAGGGGAGAGCATCATCAAGCAGGGGGATGAGGGCGACAACTTCTACATTATTGAGGAGGGCACTGTCGAGGTAAGAGCTAGTGTGTTTGCTCAGTTGCCGGCGTGTGTAATTTGACCACTGATAGCTAACCCTCTCTTTGTTTGTTTGCACCTTTAGGTGTTTGTGAACGACACCCCGGTGACGACCATCTCCGAGGGCGGCAGCTTCGGCGAGCTGGCGCTCATCTACGGCACACCGCGCGCCGCCTCCATCCAGGCGAAGACGGACGTGAAGCTGTGGGCCATTGACCGGGACACCTACCGCCGCATACTGATGGGCCAGTTCATCAAGAAGCGCAAGATGTACGAGGAGTTCCTCTCCAAGGTCAAGATTCTCGGTCAGTTTTGTTCTCCATCTTGTGTTTTCCCCTATTTTAACCCTCCCCTCTTTTTCTGCAGAGAGCCTCGACTACTACGAGCGCCTAACGGTCGCGGACGCACTCACTCCAGTGGAGTTCAACGACGGCGACATTATCACTAACCAAGGCGAGGCCGGCGACGAGTTCTACATCATCGAGGAGGGCACGGCCATTGTCCTGCAGCGTCGCTCCGAGGGCACGCCCCTGGAGGAGGTGGGCCGCCTGGGTCGGTCGGACTACTTCGGCGAGATCGCCCTTCTCTTCAACCGACCGCGGGCGGCGACGGTGAAGGCGCAGGGCCCGCTGAAGTGTCTGAAGCTGGACCGGGACTGCTTTGAGCGCCTCCTCGGCCCCTGTGCGGACATTCTCAAGCGAAACATGGAGAACTACAACTCGCTCATCTCCCTTTCAGTTTAAAGATTGGGCTGGGGGAAAATGGCCTTTTTCTGTGTCGGATGATGTTGAAGATCGGTGTGGTCGTCTTTGAAGAGTGGTGGGAGGAAGGGGAACGTGTTGTGAATGTGTTGTGCCCCTCCCTTCCTCCCTCCCACTCTCTTTTATTTTATCCTCTTCCTCTTCTTTTAATTTATTGCCATCAACCCCTCTCTTCCTTCACACACCAACTCTCTACCTTCTGCTCCTATTCTCGGCCTCGTACAAACAAACAAACAACCCAACAAACACTGCTGTACAAACCTCTCTCTTTTTCTCTTTTTCTCTTTACTTTCTCACTACCACCATCAGTGATGATTGGATTTCGCCGCCTCCGTTCTTGTTGTTGTTGACAAACCGCCTCCCCAACTTTGGTTTGGTGGTGGTCAACTTGGTCTACTACCTGTCAACTCTCCCTGTACCATACTATTAATTACTACTATTACTTTTCTTTTTCTTCTTCTTTTTCTCTCTAATTCTGCTACTATTACCCACTACTCTCTCGCTCTCTATACCCGATGATTGTGAATGTGCTCGATTTGATTTGAGTATCGCTGACGGTTGCGACGATATATGATGATTGCTCCTTCACCTCCCTCTTTCCCATTGCCCTTTTTCCCTTTCCTTTCCCCCTACCATCTAGGCACACACACACACCTCTTCTCTCGTTAGCCTTGATCACTGCGCGCTGTTCCCACACTAACCTTCTCTCTGTACACCAAACACATGCAAACCACAGCACCACAGCACCACCACCACCATTGCCCCGTCTCTTTCTTTTCTTTCTTTCGCTTTCTTTCCTTCCTTCCCTTCTCATTGGCATTGCATACACACATACAAACACAACCACCAAACGTACATAAATGCTAAACACACACTCACTTACCACACACATATTACACACCAGCACAACCAAACCAGCAGCAGCAGCAGCAACCAAGCAACCAGCTAAGCACCAACTAAGCACACACCTGGCCGGCCACCACCCGATCCGACACTTCTCACTACTACCACGATTACTACCACCACCACCACGATTTCACCGCTACCATCACCACCACCTGATGTAGAAGCTGATGATGACCATTACCATCACCAGACCACACCTGTTGGAAAGTGAGAGAGAGAAGGCACCGGATTGGATAGGATAGGGTTGCAGCACCGGAGTGGCACCAGAACTGTTTTGTCAAATATGATCGATTACTTCCCTCCCCACTTTCACCCTCTCCTTCACCCTCCTCTTCTTGTCAATAACTATTCTTGCTCTTATTATGATTATGATTACGCAACTTTGGTTCGATAATTTAACTGTTATATGATATTATATTATAATTATTCTCTTATTATCTTTCAATTCGAATTCGCGATTCTTGATTCAGGCTAGGCACTCGCCACCACCACCACACGAACCCTCACACACACAAACACTGCTCTTTCTTTTATTTGTCCCGCGCTTCTCTCTCATTGTTTTCGAACTCTGTTCTCTCTCTATTATAAAGATACCATAAGATTCATTCTGTACTGCCGCGCTTTCGCTTTGATGATTCAGACAAGATGTCTTCTTTACTTCGTTGACGACCGACCGGCCAACCAGACCAAACAAAATCGATTGCGCCTCGATTGTGCTCGATTGAACACTTACACACTTTCATTTACACACACACTGATGTGTTTGCCGGACGTCTCTTGGCCTTGACTGCTCTCAAGTGCTGCTGCTGCTGTTGTGTTGTAGTTACAGCACGACCGGCAGTAGTAGCAGAAGCAACAGCAGTACTTGACATCCAAACAGCACACACACACACACACCAAAAAACAGCAGCTGTTGACGGATGACAACGACGACGAGAGAGCAGGAGAGCAAGAGAGGGAAAGGACATCTCATCTTCAACGGTCCTTTCTTTCTCTCTCGGCAGCGACGACGGCAACGGGAGGGAAAGTGAAAGAGTAAATGGCAGCCAAAATCGGTTGGTCTCTCTGTAGCCGGAGATGTTGTTAGCAGCAGCAGAGCAGCAGCAGCAGAGTTCCGAATTCCAAACAAATTGCGCCAGTGTAGTGCAAACAGCTTCTTCAGCGTCTCTTGCAGGCCTCCGCCGACTCTGACATCGACATCGACACTGGCCGTTTGGACGGCGGAGACTTCGTCGTCGTCGTCGAGGACAGGCGCAAGAAGAGTGTGGGCAAACAAGCACGCTCCCGCCGTGGCCAGTGGCTCAAACTTTTCGTCTTCAGTTTCGGCTTCGGCTTCGACTTCAGCTTCGGTGGCTTCTACACAACCACAGTTCTAAAAGCTACTGCGCAAGCTCCAGCTGGCGGGGTTGGTTGCCTGCCTGGTTGGTTGGTAGGGTGGCGGCGCCACCGCCGGTGACGCTCGCTTTTTTTTCACCACGGTGGCCGTTTACTAAACGTCAGTCAGTCTGCACAGGCAGAGCTAGTGCACACGCTCTCTCCGCTCTCTCACATTCTCGCCGCCGCTGCTCCTTTGTCTGGCTGCAGTGCAGCCTGTGCAGCTTGTGCCTTCCTCTCTGGCGTTGCTTTATCTCCCTCGCTCTCCTCGCTGTGTGTTTCTGGCTGGCCACTTGTAGACTCACCATCACCACCACCGCCGCCACCACCACCACTCCCGAGTTCTATTTGCCGCTGTGTTCAGTGTTACACTCTCAGTGGTACTCTACTAGTACTCGCTGCCGCTCTTTTTGCTTTATTACTCATTTGAGAGTTGTGTCTGACGGTGTGTGAGTGACTGTGTTTGACGGCCGCCGCCGAAGTTCTTATTCTCCGGTTCTCTGATTCTCACATCACCCTCGTCGATTCATCTCGTGTCTTGTGTTCCATCTTTTGTTTTTCTTCCCGTCATCATCACCACCTTCTCATCTTCTGCAAAAGACAGTGCGTCATCAGCAACAGCGACAACAGAGACAACAACATCAGCAAGACGAGACACCAAGCAGGCTCAACTGCCAGCAAGTCGTCACACACCGCAAGTGTTGTTGTTGTTCCTGAACTCCGATGACCATCATGGAGTCGGACTTCATGTATGCGCTCTCCGTCGACCGGACGGTGGTCGCCGACCCCACCAAGACGGCGGAGTGGTCGGCGAAGCGGCTGGTGTGGGTGCCACACGAGTCCCTTGGCTTCGTCGCCGCCAGCATCAAGGTGGAGCGCCCCGATGAGTACGAGGTGGAGATCGTCGAGACGAACAAGAAGGCGGTGGTGCCGAAGGACGACGTGCAGAAGATGAACCCGCCGCGCTTCAACAAGGTCGAGGACATGGCCGAGCTCACCTGCCTCAACGAGGCCTCGGTGCTGCACAACCTCAAGGACCGCTACTATTCCAGCCTCATCTACGTAAGTTGAGACACTGTTATGTTACATACTACTTTCTATCTTTCCATTGTACGCTGCTTTTTGGTGCTGTTAATGCGCTGCTGCTGAGGCTGCCTCATCAACGACACCGCCGCCGCCAGCAAACATCTGTCACCAGCAGCAGACATTCCAGCGACAGAGATAATGAGAGAGAGTGAGACAGAGTGTCAATGCTGTTGCTGCCGCCGCTCGTTGTCACTTGACATTTCGATTTGAAAGAGCAATTTAGTGTCCCTCTTTTATTAGATTTCAATCCTATCTGCTGGATGAGAAGCCTGAAAGCGAAATTAGCCGGTTGCGCCATAAATGTCAACAAATGATTCAGCAGCAGCCATTCAGCAGCAGTGATTCGCCCAAGATGATGATGAAAGAGAGGCTCTGTGTGCAGTGGTGGACGACACTTGCCGGTTACTAACAACAACCCTTTCTCTTCACCTCTCCTTCTTTCAGACATACTCTGGCCTGTTTTGCGTGGTGGTGAACCCCTACAAGAAGCTGCCCATCTACACCGACAAGATAATCGAGCACTACAAGGGAAAGAAGCGCCATGAGTATCCGCCGCACATTTTCGCTATCACCGACGCTGCCTACCGCAGCATGCTTCAAGGTAGGCACCATCCTTCATCTTCTGTACAGTGTTTCCTGTCACTGTCACTGAGAGAGGATCCTCTCCCAGTGACGCTGTACAGCACTGTACTGCAATACATTCATCCGCCACTGACGCTAACCTTCTTCCCCCCTTGTTTATCTTCCCCCAGAGCGCGACGACCAGGCCATTCTGTGCACCGGCGAGAGTGGCGCCGGTAAAACGGAGAACACGAAGAAGGTCATTCAGTATCTCGCCTACGTGGCGTCCTCCAAGCCAAGAGGCGGCTCCGCAGCCCTGCAATCGGTAACGCACTGCTGACAAGCAAAACACACTGACTGACTGACTGCGACTGCCGTTGTTGAACAACAACAGCGGCGGCAGTCGAGGCAGCATCTCATGAGCCGATAACTAATGCGCGCATATACATTCCAATTACCTTTCTCCCTCTTCCCATTTCCCTCTACCTCCCAATCAAATGTCGTCAATTGCCCGTGATGATGCTGATGTGCTGCACCACTCCAATAGGGCGAACTCGAACAGCAACTGCTACAGGCGAATCCCATTTTGGAGGCATTTGGCAACGCCAAGACCGTCAAGAACGACAACTCGTCGCGATTTGTACGTTTTCCCTTTCCCCATCATATGATGATGATTTGCATCACCTGATTTGCATCTACATTTACCTGGTTTCACCATCATGTCTCTTCCTCTCTTCTTCCTTTATAGGGCAAATTCATTCGCATCAACTTTGACGCTTCTGGCTTCATCGCCGGCGCCAATATTGAAACTTGTAAGCTCGAACTCCTCAACTCTTGTGCTTCATTTAAACTAAACCGCTTCTTTTGTTTCACCACTTTAGACCTGCTGGAGAAGTCGCGCACGATTCGCCAGGCAGTGGACGAGCGATGCTTCCACATCTTCTACCAGCTGCTCAACGGAACGCAGCCCGAACAAAGACGTAAGATTTTTGTTCATGCTCTAAACTTCAACCCTTTGCCTAATCTATGTCTTTCTTTCTCTGCAGAGGAATTCCTACTGGAAGATGTAAAGAACTACACCTTCCTGACGAACGGCGCCGTTCCGGTGCCCGGCGTCGACGAGGCCGCCGAATTTCGCAGCACCGTCCAGGCGATGCAAATCATGGGCCTGAACAGTGAGGAGCTAAGTGGTAAGGAAGTGTTCAAAACAAATCTTCTTAAACATCAAACTAATTTCCACATCCTTTTCACAGCCATTTTCCGCGTCGTCTCCGCCGTCATGCTCTTCGGCAATATGAAGTTCAAGCAGGAGCGCAACTCCGACCAGGCCACTCTGCCCGACAACACCGTCGCGCAGAAGGTGAGCCACCTGCTCGGCCTGAACGTCACCGACATGATCAAGGCCTTCCTCCGGCCAAAGCTGAAGGTGGGCCGGGACTACGTGACGAAAGCGCAGACCAAGGAGCAGGTGGAGTCCTCCATCGAGGCGATCGCCAAGGCCTGCTACGAGCGGATGTTCAAGTGGCTCGTCCTGCGCATCAACCGCAGCCTGGACCGGACCAAGCGCCAGGCGGCCTCCTTCATCGGCATCCTCGACATTGCCGGCTTCGAGATCTTCGGGCTGAACTCCTTTGAGCAGCTCTGTATCAACTACACCAATGAGAAGCTGCAGCAGCTCTTCAACCACACCATGTTCGTCCTCGAACAGGAGGAGTACCAGCGCGAGGGCATCGAGTGGAAGTTCATCGACTTTGGCCTCGACCTCCAGCCCACCATTGACCTGATTGAGAAGGTAGTTTAGATGCTTTGGTTGTTTGTTTGGCTGACTTTACTAACCCGTTTTTCTTGCAGCCGATGGGCATTCTCGCCCTCCTCGACGAGGAGTGCTGGTTCCCCAAGGCCACCGACAAGACCTTCGTGGAGAAGCTGATGAACTCACACTCCGGCCACCCGAAGTTTCTGCGCACCGACTTTCGCGCCAATGCCGACTTTAGCATTATTCACTACGCTGGCAAGGTACGTTCAGGTTTAACTGCAGCTTTGTGATGATTGTGTAAAACTTGTGCCCTTGCTAACTTTCAATCTTTAGGTGGACTACCTAGCCACGCAGTGGCTGATGAAGAACATGGACCCGCTGAATGAGAACATTGTCTCGCTGCTGCAGCAGTCCACTGATCCCTTTGTGGTGCAAATCTGGAAGGATGGTAAGTGGTGGTGGTCTTTGTCATTATTCTCTAGGCCATTCCTAACCCAAAACTTTCTTTCCCCTTAGCCGAAATCATCGGCATGGGCGTGGCCACCCTGAACGACACTCAGTTTGGCGCCCGCACGCGCAAGGGCATGTTCCGCACCGTCTCGCAGCTGTACAAGGACCAGCTGTCGAAGTTGATGAACACGCTGCGCAACACCAATCCCAACTTTGTGCGATGCATCATTCCGAATCACGAGAAGAAGGCGGGCAAGATTGACGCGCCGCTGGTGCTCGACCAGCTGCGCTGCAACGGCGTCCTCGAGGGCATTCGCATCTGCCGCCAGGGCTTTCCGAATCGCATTCAATTTCAGGAGTTCAAGCAGCGGTAAGTGCCCCCTTGGTGGCGGTGATTGTTGTCTAATCACAACGAACCCCTTCACTCACTAACTTGATCCCACCCGATCGCAGATACGAGCTGCTGACGCCGAACGTCATTCCGAAGGGCTTCATGGACGGGAAGCTCGCCTGCGAGAAGATGATCGCCGCGCTGGACCTCGACCCGAACCTCTACCGCATCGGCCAGAGCAAGATCTTTTTCCGCGCCGGGGTGCTCGCCCAGCTGGAGGAGGAGCGCGACATGAAGATCTCCGACCTGATTGTCAACTTCCAGGCGTGCTGCCGGGGGCTGATCGCCCGCCGCAACTACCACAAGCGCCTGCAGCAGCTGAACGCCATTCGCATCATCCAGCGCAACTGCGCCGCCTACCTCAAGCTGCGCAACTGGAGCTGGTGGCGGCTGTACACAAAGGTGAAGCCGCTGCTGGAGGTGACCAAGCACGAGGACAAGCTGCTGGAGAAGGAGAATGAGATTCGCCACATGAAGGACGCCCAGGCGCGGGTGCAGGTGGAGATTGGCGAGCTGGAGAAGAAGCTGCAGAGCATGGTCAATGAGAAGAGCGACCTGGAGATGCAGCTGCAGGCGGAGAGCGAGCTGGCCAGCGAGGCGGAGGAGGCCCGCATGCGACTGCACACCCGGAAGGTGGAGCTGGAGGACATGATCCACGAGCTGCAGATGCGCCTCGAGGAGGAGGTCCAGTCGACGGCGACGCTGACGGCGGAGAAGAAGCGGCTGCAGGAGGCCGTCCAGGACCTGGAGGAGCAGGTGGAGGAGGAGGAGTCGCAGCGGCAGAAGCTGCAGATTGAGAAGAGCAACCTGGAGTCGAAGATGAAGAAGGTGCAGGAGGACAGCGCCGTGCTGGAGGACAGCAACGCCAAGCTGACCAAGGAGAAGAAGATGCTGGAGGAGCGCCTCCAGGAGGTGACCAAAAGTATCAGCGAGGAGGAGGACAAGGCGAAGCAGCTGGCGAAGCTGAAGCACAAGAACGAGGGCACCATCGTCGAGCTGGAGGAGCGCCTGAAGAAGGAGACGGAGGTAGGTGTCTTATTTTTCTTTCCCTGGTTCAGCTGTCTATCAGATATACTCATCAGTCAGCAGCAGAATATTCTATTTTTGCTCTTCCTCATCTCGCCGCATATTCTAAGTGTGTCAGGCAAAGTATTTTAGCCGTAGCCAGTCTTATATAACACATCCCATTGTCTCCAGACGAGAATCTTCTGCTGCTGCTAATTTTATCTCACTTTTCTCTTTTGTTTTCTTTTCCAATAATGTCGCATCCACACTAATCCTTCCCTTTCTCTCTCATTCTCTTTCTCCCCTCACAGGCCAAGAATGAGCTTGAGCGGACGAAGCGCCGCGTGGAGACGGAGCTGAACGACACCCGCGAGCAGCTGAACGAGAAGGCCGCCCAGCTGGAGGACCTGCAGAACCAGATGAGCAAGAAGGAGGCGGAACTGAGTCAGACGCTGATGCGCTGCGACGAGGAGGCGGCGGCGCGGGCGGCCGCCTCGAAGGCCCTCCGCGAGCTGGAGTCGCAGCTGGCCGAGGCTCATGAGGACATGGAGTCGGAGCGGGCGGCGCGCGCCAAGGCGGAGAAGCAGAAGCGCGACCTCAATGAGGAGCTGGAGGCGCTGAAGAACGAGCTGATGGACTCGCTCGACGTCACCGCCGCTCAGCACGACCTGACGGTGAAGCGCGAGCAGGAGATGGACCGACTGCGCCGCAGCCTCGAGGAGGAGTCTAGTCAGCACGAGACGACCATCCAGGATCTGCGCGCGAAGCAGGCGAAGGCCAGCGAGGAGCTCAACGAGACCATCGACGGCCTGAAGAAGGCCAAGGCGGCGCTGGAGAAGGCGAAGACGGCCCTGGAGACGGAGAATGGGCTGATGGCGACGGAGCTGGCCACGCTGACCAGCAGCCGCGCGGAGACGGAGCGTCGCCGGAAGCAGCTCGAGTCGACGGTGGCCGAGCTGACGGCCCGCTTTGCACAGGCGGAGGCGCAGCGCAATGAGCTCCTGGAGAAGGCCAGCAAGCAGCAGGCGGAGCTGGAGGCATCGATCGTCAACTGCGAGGAGGCCGATCGCCGGGCGAGTCAGGCGGAGAAGAACAACAACACCCTCAATGCCCAGCTGACGGAGGTGCACGAGCTGCTGCAGGAGGAGACGAAGCAGAAGCTGTCGCTCAACTCCCGGCTCCGCCAGGTGGAGAGCGAGCGGGACGCCCTGCAGGAGGCCATCGAGGAGGAGGAGAACGTGAAGAAGGGACTGGAGGCGAAGCTCGCCCAGCTGCAGGCGACCATCGCCGAGCTGAAGAAGAAGGTGGAGGAGGACGTCGAGCTGCTGACGATCAGCGAGGAGAACCGCAAGAAGGCGGCCAAGGAGCTGGAGGTGGTGCTGCACCAGCTGAAGGAGTCCCGGGCCGCCGTCGACAAGCTGGAGAAGTCGAAGAAGAAGCTGCAGAGCGAGGTGGACGACCTGACCATCGAGCTCGATAACCAGCGCTCCAAGGTGAGCGAGCTGGAGAAGAAGCAGAAGAAGTTCGACTCGATGATCCAGGAGGAGAAGGAGACCTCGGCGAAGATTGCCGCCGCGCTGGACAATGCCGAGCGGGAGATGCGCGAGAAGGAGACGCGCATTCTGTCGCTCAATCGCGAGCTGGAGGAGACGGACGCGATGTTCGAGGAGAGCGAGCGCCAGCGGAAGCTGGCGCAGACGGAGCTCGATGAGCTGGTGAACAACCAGGACTCGGCGCACAAGAACTACCACGAGCTGGAGCGCGCGAAGCGGACGCTGGAAAATACCGTCGCCGAGCAGAAGGCGCAGATTGAGGAGCTGGAGGACGAGCTGATGGTCTGCGAGGACGCCAAGCTGAGGTTCGAGGTGAATGCGCAGGCGATGAAGGCGCAGTTTGAGCGCGAGTCGAAGGACAAGGAGGAGGCGGCGGAGGAGAAGCGCCGCGCGCTGACCAAACGCATCCGCGACCTCGAGGTGGAGCTGGAGGACGAGCGGAAGCAGAAGCAGACGGCCGTCACCAATAAGAAGAAGCAGCTGGAGGGGAAGATTGTCCAGCTGGAGGAACAGCTGGACATTGAGACGAAGGAGAAGCAGTTTGCGCAGAAGGCGGTGCGGAAGATTGAGAAGCGCGTCAAGGACCTGCTGCAGCAGCTGGAGGACGAGAAGCGCACCTCGGAGCAGAATGCCGCCAAGGCGGACAAACTGGCCTCCCGCCAGAAGACGCTCAAAAGTCAGCTGGACGAGGTGGACGACGAGCTCAGTCGGGAGAAGTCCAATCGTCGGAAGGCGCAGCGCGAGCTGGAGGACGCCCTAGAGGCGAATGAGTCGCTGCTCAAGGAGATTGAGATTCTCAAGAATAAGCTGCGGTAAGTGCTGATTGTTTTGGTTTTCTAAAAAAACATCATTTTAATCATACTTTCCATCTCTCTCTCTCTCTTTAAAACAGACGAAACGCCGGCAGCACCCGCCACTACATCTCCAACAACAAGCGCGGCTCAATGAGCGGCACCGGCGACGACATCTCCCTCACCGGCTCCCAGCACGAGGACAACGACAGTCCGGCGAATGAGGACAGTCCCGCTTAGAGAAACAACATCAAAACAACAAAAATTCTTAGAAACAAACACGCGCACACCACTTGTGCTGCGACGCGTTCAGCGATACTTACAAAGTGCCCATCGTTTACCCCATACTTTAAGATTATAGCCCGTTGATTTGATGACGATTGAGCTGATGATCACCACCTTCACCATCATCACCACCATCATCACTTCCAATGTTTTTTTATCCCTCCTTCTTTTCTCCTCTCTGTGTTGTGGGGTCGTCGTGTGAAGATCGTCGGTGGCTCGTGCCAACTTTTTTTCCTTCTCTTTTTCATTCTTCTTCTTATTTTCCCACACACACTTGTACGAGCTGTCGCCGCCGCCGCCACCACCACCGATTTTTTCCTCTTCTCCTTTTCTTCTTCTTCTAAACACCCACTTACACACCTTCAATTTGCGCCTGGTACTTGGTTTTTATTTATTCTTACTCTTTGCTCTATTACACCACCACTATTAACAACGCCACCTTCTACCAACACCACCACTACCACATTCCTCAGTCTCTTCTGCCTTTCTTTTTCAATCAAACAATCAAACACCCCCAAACACATCAAAAGAATCCTTTATGAGAGAGAATCGCCTTCCCTCTCCCTCTTCTATCTCTTGTGCACCCCCACCACCTCCACCCCCGTTATCTAAGTAAAATTTTAATAATTTATCTAATTAATCTAACACATCCCCATGTAAACTGGACTTCAGTGTGTGATCGAGTTTTTAAGAACTTTTTTATTTTTAATTAATGTAATCCAATAAAGAGATTAACAGTTAATCCAGAAAAACAAAGTTTGGCTGAAGGAGAGGGAAGGGTAATGTAAAAGAGTTGCGTGAAAAAGAGGTGTGTCAATAGTAAAATAAAAAAGCCAAAAAGGGGTGGTGGGATATGAAAAAAAGTCATCCAAAACTGAGGATGGGAAAGATCAGGCGGCAGTGTGTCTACTGAATCTCAGCGACCACTTCGGCCGCCACTTCGCCGTTGGTAGAACTCTCGCTGGCCGAATTGCGAGGCTTCGAGTTGCCAGCCAGCTCCTTCTTTTTGCCAGAACCCGAAAGAGGAGCAGCTCCACTGGACTCCGAGGTCGAGGAGACAAAGTCGCCGTTGGGGTGAGCGATGAGCACCTAAATAGAAAAACCAAAAAAGTTAGTAAACTACAAAGTAAACAAACTCCAAACAAACTCACGTGAAACATAAACTTCTTGTCCACCGAGATCTTCACGTCCAGCTGCTGCAGACTGACGATGGTCTGCTTGAGGCTGAAAACCTCCTCCTGATCATTACTTCCCATCATCCCCTGGCCCTCGCTGGCCACCTTAGGCGACCACTGGAGGAGCAGACGGGCGTCACCGCTGTCTTCCTTCAGCAGCTCAAAGCGCTCCAGCGGCAGGCGGTCCAGGTAGACGCGCACGACGATGTCAAACTGGAGGACCAGCACATCAAATGAGTGGTCGTAGACGGCGCAGACCACCGCCGGCGTGGTCAGACTCTCAATGGAGGCGATGTACTTCTTCAGGTAGAGCTCATTGGCCTTCTCCGAGACGATGAAGGCCGCCTGCTTGCGGGCGTTGCAGTTGGCCGCTATGCGGCGCAGCTCGGTGGCGTCCGCCGAGCTGCAGTGGCTGTGGTCGTAGCCGAGCGCCTCGCATAGGAGGCGGTGGACGATCACATCGGCGTAGCGGCGAATGGGCGAGGTGAAGTGCGTGTACTTGGGGAAGTTGAGCGCGTAGTGGTGGTAGGAGGCCGGTTTGTCGCCGTCGCCCACCGTCTGGTAGACCGCCAGCTTCATCGACTTGATCAGGTGGAGGGAGAAGAGGCGAAAGTTGGCCGTCGAAGTGGCCGCGTCCACGCCAGCTGAAGAGGAAACGGTGTGCTGCAGCTTCTCCAGCGACCGGTAGATCGCCCCCGAGCTGCTGGTGTCAAAGTCGGCGGCGAAGCCGGTGCTGGCGGCGAAGGCGGCAAACTGGTTCATGCTGTTGGCGTTCGGGGGCGGGTGGCCGCGCAGGAAGGCCCGGCCGCTGCGGGCAAAGACCTCGTGGAGGCGCTCGGCGACGGCCCGGTTGGCCGCCAGCATCAGCTCCTCAATGAGGCGGTTGGAGTCCTTTAGCTCCTGTTTGGCGAAGCTGACCGGAAGGCCGGTGGTCTCATCGAGTAGAAAGCCGATGCGAGTCTTGTCCAGGCGGAGGGAGCCGGTCTCGAAGCGGCGCTTCCGAATGCGGCTGGCAATGGAGTGCAGCGTCTTCACCTGCGTGGCCAGCAGGGTCAGCGGCCAGTGGCCGTGGATGGCCGGGAAAGCCTCGGCCTTTTCCGGACTACTGATCAGCTCCTCCACGGCGGGGACCTCGATCATCGCCTGTGCGTGCTCGTAGCTCAGCTTGGCGCAGCTGTTGATGACGGTGCGGCCGATCCAGGGGCGGCCCTCCTCGCCCGCCAGCAGCTGCCCGTCGCCGGTCATCTTGAAGACCACCGAGAAGGTGAGCTTATCTTCGCCGGGGTTCAGCGAGCACAACTGCTGGCAGAAGAGGTGCGGCAGCATGGGAATCACCCGACTGGGCAGGTAGACAGAGGTGGCCCGCTCCTTGGCGATGCCGTCCAGCAGCGTCCGTTCGCGGATGAAGTAGCTGACGTCGGCGATGTGCACGCCCAGCTCGTAGACCGATTCCTTCTCGGTCGCTCCCGTGCTGAGCTTCACCAGTGAGATTGCGTCATCGAGGTCTCGCGCCGACTGCGGGTCAATGGTGAAGACGCACTGCTGGCGAAAGTCTCGGCGATACTTGAGCTCCTCCTCCGGAATCTTCCAGCCGTCCACCGAGAAGAGGTCGTACTCTGCGAGCGCCTCCTCGGCAAAGTCCGCCGTGTCAATGTCGTTCGAGCGGAGGAGCACCTCCATCTCCGACTCGAGGTCGCCGACGGTGCCCAGCGTCTGGAGGATTCGGCCGTGGGGAAAGAGACTGCTCTCCTTCCACTCGGTGATCTCCACCAGAAAGAGGTTCTCCTTCAACTGGGCGTAGCTGCGAACAAAGTCCCGTGGGAGGCTTGAATAGGGGAGCATGACGTGGGGCACGCGGCTGTCGCTGGACATCAACTTCGCCTTCTGGATGTTGCCTTGCTGCAGGGCGATGGTGCCGCCGACGACCCGAGAGTGGTTCGCCTGGCTGAGGGCCACCACCTTGCCGCTCTTCTGGATGAACTGCCCCGAGATGGCCGGCAGCTGGCGGTGGAGGGTGGCCAGGTCGAGGCGGTAGAGGGCCAGTGGGACCTGGGGAAACTCCACCGACAGGGTGCGCTCGAGATCGGCGGCGGTGAGTCCTGCTGGGGCGGAAGCAATGGTAGAAACATTTTGGCCATTCTTCAGCGCCTTCGAGGCGATGGCCACCTTCTTCAGGTCGGCGCTGTTCAGCAGCTGGTTCAGCCGGGCCTGGCTGAGGATGATGTCCTTTTGATTAGCTTCCTCTTCTTCGGCGAGCACCTTCTCAAAGTCCGCCTTCCACTCGTCCCAGTGGGCGTTGATTGAGCTGGGGAAGAGCTGCAAAAAAAACAAAACAAAATGTTATAAAATGTGACACGTCACCTCAGCACAACCAGCCTCAAATCTTACCGTCCACTTGTCGACGTCATTCAGCCTGACAGCGACCAGGTCGCCGTTGAGGGCTCGATTGCGGTCATACAAACCGCCAATGAAGATGTCCAGGCCGCCGTCCTGAGAAAGGGAGAGAAGCAAAGATTGAGATAAGAAGACCGAAGACCGAACAAAAGGGGGCGTCATGCAAGAAACAAAAAGAGGAAAGTGGGGAATTCAGAAGAGGAGGTTTAGCAAAGATCATCACAGTACCCGAGTTCATTACCGGAGCACTGATATAGGCATCGTTGTAGTTCTTTGGATTGATGCGGAGGATGCCCTGAGTGGTGAAAAGAGACAAAAAGATGTTAGAAACTAAACGAAAAACAAAGTCCTGGCACTTACCTCCACAATTTCGCCCTTCTCCAGGCCCTTCTGCATCTCACAGAGGGGCAGGTACTCCTCGTAACGAGAGGCAGCATTGCTTCGAGTGGAGCTGTTGTTGTTGGCGGTGGTGGTGGTGGTGGCGGCAGTGACGGTGCTCGCCTTGCTCAGCCGCCCATTCGATGACGAGGCATTGGACTGCTTGCGACCTTTGGGCGTCGAGGTGCCGGGCGTCGAGGAAGAGGAGGGCACCGAAGAGGAGTTGGCGCCTTTTCGAAGGCCATTGGCGGTAAAGTCGTGGGTCTTTGATCTGAAATGTTGTGATTAGATTAGAGCGAGTTTGAAAATAGAACCAAGAAAGTACTGACCGTGGCATGCTGGCACTGTTCAGATTGTGGCTGCAGTGACAGTGGACAATGTGCATCAACTTGATGTCCTCAGGCAGGTCGGAAAGCTGGTGGGCGCTCAAGCTGTGTTTGGTGCTTTGGTTCAGCGGCTGCTGATGCTGCAAATGATGCTGTTGCTGAAGTAGCTGGTGATGCAGCTGGTGGTAGTGCTTTAAGGTGTCAGAGAGTGAGTTCAGTCGAGATCGACCTTGCTGCTGCTGTTGGCTACCGTTTCGGTTCTGGATGTACACGGGAATGCGACTAGGCGTTCCGGGCGTCTGCTGCTGAGTATTGTTAGTGCTGCTCGAGGCAAGTGACGTGGAGCTGGAGCTTTTCGAATTGGGCGCAGTTTTGCTGACGCGCAGGACTAGAGGTGATGACGATGCTGATGTGGTATAAGATGCCTTTTGAGAGAGTGATGATGAGGATTTGTTGTTCCTGTTGTGATTAAGGTGAAGGTGGTGGTGAAGATCCACACCACCAACGTCGAGGTTAGAGCTCTGGTGAGTACTGTTTTGGTGGTGATGTAGGGGAACATTGGCGACATTGAGCATGGTATGAGAGTTTGGGAAAGGGAAAAGCAGAGAGAGCGAGAAGCAGACAACAAATCAACATAGAATCATCACCGCCGAGAGATTGCACTCAAAAAGAGTGCGTGAAAGTGTTTTCAAATGAGCGAAAAGAGCGGAGGAGGATCAAAGGGACTACTCAAAGGTGATAATGATTCCACAACCATAGATAGAGAGATCCAAGAAGAGAAAGAAAAGAGAGAAGGAAGGCAAAAGAGTAGGAAAAGGACTGAAGCACTGGACGGATCTTGCTTTGGATGCCGTGCTTCCTAATGGAGCGAACGAGAGAGAATGTGTGGTATTGGGGAATGAGGCCAACCGCGACTCCACCACTCTCACAGTGCAGAATCCGACGATGACTCATCGGCGGCGGTCAGACGAGAGCATGCGTTCCGTTTGGAACGGGTCGATTAACCCGAGCCACTGCTGCCGTTGGAACGGCAGAAGCGTCCACAGCGTCCGAGCATCGGCCTCTCATTCCACCCATAGGCAAACAGGCAAACACAAAGGGAGAGGAGGAAGCAAAACAAAGCGGCATGCTGCTGCAGGTGAAACTTACAGTTTTTAATCGTAAAGGTATATGTGTGATTGAGTATGAAAATGAACTCGGCTACAGAATACTTTAAAGAAGAATACACTACTCCTTTGGTGAAGGTACTCGAGGTGATTCGTGGAGGCAGGCAAAAGACGACAAGGATTGCTGCAGTTGTTTGTGAACGTTCAGTGAACGTCGGCGAGCGCTACGATTGCGCAACGATGAAGCACAGAAACAGAGAGACAGCGGCGGTGAAGCGCAGCAGTCTTGACGTACACTACCAAACAGACACAAAATGACAATCTGGCTGTGACAAACTTCACCTTCGAAAAGAATCCAATCCACTGCAACTGATGACGATCCTCGATGAAAAAACTGACAACAAACACAACAAACACCTCGAGGCCACCTCGGTTGGCTCACCGGCGATGCTCTCAGCCTTAGCCTCAGTCTTTGCTGCTGCTGTACAGAGCTGCTGAAGCTATTTTGGCCTCTGCCGTTGCCACTGCTGCTAACGGTGGTGGCCACTGATGATGTACACACAGACAGACACAGACGCCGCTGATGACCAGAAAAAAAGAGAGGAGATGGCGATGATGGTCGTCGCCGTCGCCGAGCCGCTGTCTCTGCCGTTTTCTTTGCTGGCAACGCTGCCGCCGCTGCTGCTGCTGCTGCTGCTGCTGCTGCTCGGGCGGCCAAATCACGAGCACGCTGCTGTTTGGCTGCGTCGGCCACAGGGAAAGAGGGAGGAAAGGAAAGCGATGCGAAGTGAAGGAGCAAGAGACGGCGGCGGCAGCCAGTGCTAGTGCAGAAGAGTGTGCACAGCAGACACAGCCAACCACGAAACAGTCTCTGGAGTCTCTGGTCGCGGCGGCGGCGGCGTCCTCGCGCTCTCTCTCGCTCCTTCTCGCCTATAGTCACTCTCTCTCACCGTTCACCAGATCAGACACACTCACACCACTCACACTCCTGAGCTTGTCCTCGCGGCAACTGGTGAGTCGAGGCAACTGATTGACATTACAGTGCTCTGTTGCCGCTCTGTTGATGATCATCTCCACCTTCTCCTTCCAAAGTCTCTCTGGTCATCTGAAGTGAGCCCAAGTTCTTCCTAGTCAAAGTCTCTGAGCTTTTCTCTGTGCCTGTCTGTCTTTCTCCGCTGCCCGCACGTGTCCTTCCGCGTGCCTTTTTTTGGCCGTTAGGTAAGAATCAGCTGTCTATCCCTTTCTCTCTCTTTTCGAGCCGTGCGCTGTACAACGACGCCGTTGCCGCCATTTTCCCACTATTTTCCCTCCCTTTTCTAGCTCGCGCTGAACCGAGGGCCCTCAAAGACCTTGGCAAGCTTTTGGAGCTAAAATCTATGCAACTGATGGCAGCTTGTACGGCTGGAGCCCGTTACGCATCAGGTGGCTGTTCTGCTGGCTCTGGTTCTGCTTCTGGTAATGGCCTGCGCTCGCTCGTCTGCGACAGCAACGGCATCATCATCGCCGAGGCCGTCACCAGCTACCGTTGCATGATCTGCGCCGACGTCTTTGAGCAGCTCGGTGAGATGCACCTCCACTATCGGGTGGACCACATGGCCGGGGAGTTCCCCACGCCGACGGCCACCGCCACTTCAACCTACTCGAGCACCAGCGAATCGATGATTCACTCTCCGGTGATCTCCGCTACGGAGGACTACGAGGATCCGAAGTTTGAAATGGCGGTGGCGGCTGAAGCTATGGCCGCCTCCTATTGTGATCCCTACGACGGTCCGGAGGCCGCGGTGAACAATGGCTTTAATAATCAGGTGAATTATGTATCGAAGAAGAAGAATATGAAGAAGACAATGCCAACCATTTTGAGCAGCAAGAAAGCTCAAGAGGCTCTTTTGGTGGTTGACCCTGCAGTGAAGGTGGAGGACAACCTGAAGGCTGCTGTGGCCACTGCCGCCGCCAAAGAAGGCCTCGAAGCAAAGGGCAACAACAAAGTCAACGGGGCCCACGGCAAGGGCGGCTTTGTGACCTGTGAAGTTTGTGGTAAGTTTTGGAACGATAACTGTTTTAGGTTTTCTTTATTCTTTTCAATCACTTTCTCTCTCTCTCTCTCTTTCTCTTTCTATTCCAATCAGATCTGACCCGCTACTACTCGCACATCAGCCGCCGCTATGGCGTCTTCAGCTGCGAGAGCTGCGCCAAGTTCTTCTACCGCTACTCACAGAAACCGGTGAAGTACAGCTGCGTCACCGGGACCGGTCACTGTCAGCTGAACATCACCCTGCCCGGCTCTCGCTGCAAGGCCTGCCTCCTCGAGGCCTGCTTCAAGAAGTACATCCTCGATCCGAAGAAGCACGCCAAGATTTTTGCCAACGGCGAGCCGGCCATCTTTTCGCCCCTCAACGATGCTCACGCTTTTGAAAGCGAAAAAGGCGTCGTCGAGGTCAACAACAACAACACCACCACCAATGAGCCTCTCAGCTCTGAGGATGATGATCAGAAGGTGACAGCAGCTTTCGAAACTTCCCTACTCAAGCAGCAGCTATCATCAAGTGTAAGTCAGGGAGAGCCCTCTCCTGTGTTCAGCAGCAGCAGTTCAGTTGGTGATGGCAGCTCGTCACCTCTCAAAGCTAAGCCAGCCACTACCACCACCACCAGCACAAACATTCTCTTCACCACTCTCAAAGCACCCTCGGCACCGCCGTCTCATTCTTCTGGTTCGAAAACTTCGGTGGACACCACCACTGCGGCAGCTTTTCCCTTTTCCGCCGAGGTGCTGAGTCACAACCCAAAGAAGCGCAAGAGTCCGCCCGCTACGACCATCACCAACGAGCTTACCTCGTCCAACAACAAACCACCACCACCGAGTGCCAATAAGCAGCTGTGTCGTCGATGAGCAATAATTTACCTCTGAAACCTATTGCTATTCTCTTCTCAACCATATTCTCCAACACACCCTATCTATCTAGTTCAGCCCATCAGCCGTAGTCAACATTTCCCTACCGAACACCTAAGTCATTCTTTCTTTTTTTTCTTTTCATTTAGTCATCACCTTCCCCCACCAGTGCCTTTCTTCAAAGTGCCTACGGTACCTGTTCAGTTCAACCCTGTTTAATTACTCTTTTTTAACTTATTGCATAACATTTGCTCCATACACACATCATCACACACCACATCTCGTCTCAGACCTGTTACTCTGTGCCCCGTGAGGGAGCATATTATAACTGAAGTTGCTGTTTTTTACTTTTTACTTTTGATGACCACATTTTACATAAAATAAAAACGGTTCTGTACAAAAACTTTTCCTTTTTCCTCTCTAGTGGAACTTGACACTCTTCACAGTGCGGGCGTTGATGCCGGTCAGCTCTCCGCCGTACTTCTTCACCTCCTTTCTCGGCTCGCGCACCTGGCCCTTGCGACGCTGCGTCGCCCGGTCGAACTTCTTGCGGTACTTGACGCGCGGGTTGCGCTGCTCTCGCTTCCGCTTCGGTATCAGGCCCTTGTTCTTCTCCATGGCGTAGGTGATGGCCCGCTTGCCGTCGCCTTCCTCCTCTTCCTCTTCACCCTCATCACCCTCAAAGTCGTCCTCGTCGAGATCGTCATCATCATCAAGCGAAGCAGAAGATTTTTTGGTGGTTTTCGAAACGCCGGCTGTTTCGATTTGCTCTTCATCATTTGCCGTCTCCTTAGCTGGCTCTTTACTGACAAAGACCAGCTTCTCACCCTTCTGGGCAATACTCTTTGCCAGCAGTTCGAGTTCCGCTTCAAAGCTCTTGCCGCCCTTCTCCTTTCGGACTGCGTCCAGCTCGGCGATGAGCTTCTTGTGGCGGAAGAGCTCCCGAATGACGGGATGATCTCGCAGAAGGTGATCTTTGGACCGTTCAGCGGGGCTGGCCACCAGCGAGAAGTAGAAGGAGATGTTGGTGCAGTAGTTGAGGAGCAGGCGGAAACGAAGCTGCAAGTAGCGGAGACCGGGCGTCGATTGCGCCCTAGGACAGCTCTTCAGGCGGTGAAGAGCCGGCTCAAGGTCGTCCTTGAGCTCGGCCAGGTAACGCCTCATGTCGGCGAGCAGTGGCTCCAGCTCGGGCGTCTCTTTTCGAATTATGGCCAGCTTTTGCCCTCGGTTCAAAGCAGACAGGTTGAGGCCCACCTTTTCCCGCCTGAGGCGGTCCTTTTGTTTCTCTTCCTCATTTTCTCCTGTTGAAGATTCGGTTGCTTTTGTTTGTGTCGGCTTGGCGTCAAATAGAAAGTCCAAGCCGAGGTCTTTCTCGTTGACCGAAGTCAGCAGGCGCTTCTGAATCGCCAGCGCCTCCTCCTCTTCGTACTTTGCTAGATCTTCCTCTTTTGCCTTTTGACCTGAAATGATAAAAACAGTTTAGTAATGTTAAGTTTTAAAATAAGCAATGATTTCAAAGTTTACTTCGGTAGTCCTTATCGACAAAGTCCGTGTCGTAGAAGATTTGCTTATTGGCACCCCACGCCTGTGAACTGGGCAGCCCGTCGTCCTCGTCATCCTCCTCAATGTCACTGGCCATGTCATCCTTCTTCCGCTCAATCTTGAAGCGACTGAACTTGTCCGTCTTCGCCTGAAGTCCTTCCACTTCTTCGCCGTTTTCATCATCGTCATCATCATCATCGTCGTCGCTGCTAGCTAGCACCTCTTCCTCGCCATCGTCGTCGCCGTCATCATCAAAGCTATCATTCTCGTACAGGTCCACATCCTCATCACTAGAGTCGGACATTTTGGAACGTTGAAAATAAAACAATCTTAAAATCAAGAATCAAGAATCCAAAAGGTATTCAAAAAATCAAAACAAAAATTAAGCACGTGCACTCGAGGACTGTCCACAGACAGCGTGCCGCAGCTTTGAATCGGCTTTTTGCCGCCGCTTTTTGCAGCAATCAAAATCTGCTTCACAACTGTTCAATAACTTGAAAGAAATCATATCGTACAGTGATGACACTTTCATTTACCTTTTGTTTTTAAACTTTTTAAACTTTTTACTCTTAAAGATTATGCGCAAATCGTTTGCTTGCTTTCGGACAGGAGGCTCCGGCAATCATCGGCTAAACGACGACAGACAGTGTGCTCTATATACTCATCATCAGCAGCATTCTCTCATTCCGATTGCCCCAGTGTGCCCGTTTGTCTGTGTCTGTTGTTATTATCCCGTACTCTGACAGACAGTTCTTCCGAAACGGCAACCACAGTTCATCTGTCAGCGCATCCTTTCCCAAGCGGCAAGCACATACACTAGTTAACCTTGGAACCGCAAGCGCCTACTTTCGCTAATTGAGCTTTCAGCAGTAGAAGCAGCAGCAGAAGATCATTCAGTATTGTTTTCTAGAAATTCTATTTCTCGAACAGCTATTGAATGGCCAACTTTGCCTACATTTTCAGCATCTTCTTCTGAGTCACTCTAAACTTGTTACCTCCTCTCTCACTAGTCACAATGAAAACCATCTCCAATACGATTTTGGTCACCCTCCTCTTCTTCATTATCTACCTTTCCACTTCAACAACAGCAGCCAACCAAGAGACAGTATTTTCCGATGGAGGAGAAGATGAAAAGACGGACACCGGCCTCTTCACCAACGACCCCTACGTGATCTCGCTGAACGAGCGAAACCTGGCGGCGAACCTCTTCGGGCAGACGGAGGCGACGGTGGCGATGTTCTACGCCAGCTGGTGCGGCCACTGCCAGCACACGGCGCCCATCTTCAGCGCTCTGGCGGCGACGATGGCGCCCTGGCGGGCGGCGGTGAAGTCCGTGGCGATCAACTGCGCCAACGAGCGCTACGCCGACCGCTGCCTGGCGCTGGGCATCGTCGGCTACCCGACGCTGGTCTTCAGCCCACCCAAGGCGGAGGAGGTGGCCGACTGGGCGCCGCTCAATGAGGCCCTCTACCCCGTGGACGGAGAGAATGATGTAATTTCAAAGGCGTCATCAGTTTCTGGATCAGCATCATCGACGGCCACCGCCACCGCCAGCCTCTACGCCGCCGTCCTTCAGCAGCTGAACCGGGCCCGGCGCGGCGTCGTCCAGGCGATTCTGGTGGCCAGCCGCGAGGAGATCTGCGCCTCCTTTGGCTACGCCTTCAGCTCGCCCACGCCGCTGGAGCAGGGCATCAGCGGGGAGACGAAGCTGTACGCCATTGTGGAGCACGAGCCGACGGTCACCAGTGCGGAGGTACAGTTCGAGGATGCTTTGTTTACCGCTTTTAATTTTTATTTTTTATTTTTCTTCTTTATCTCCTCAGACAATTCTAGATCTACTTAACTGGCGCAGTGTCGTCCGCCTGAAACGCTTCTACGATCGAACTGACTCGCTGGCCGAGTCGCTGGCCACCATTCACGTCACTCTGCCGGCGATTCTGGAGGTCAGCGTCGATCGCTGTACGTTCCAGTAAGTTCTTCATGTTTTTTACTTTAAAAAACATTCTTATTCCCCTTTTAACTTCACCGCAGACCGGTAATGAACTCCGGCCAGTCGATGGCGGCGCTGAAGAACGACTTTGAGCGGCGAATCTGGTCAAAGTACCCCAGTCCTGATCCAGATCACAACAGCAACCGCAACCTCCCCATCCCCAACAACAACAACAACAACAAAGCAAAGAATGCCACGGCCAAGGCCAACCAGAAGGTGGTTCGCTACCGCCTGAGCTACATTGACCTCTACAACACCATGCGCACCTCCATCCTCGACGAGATGCTCAAAGTGGAGCCGTACGAGGAGCACCACGTGCACGCCATCAAGCAGTACTTCTCCGTCGTCTACCGGTACTTTCCCTTTCGAAATGAAAACGTCCGCCGCCTTTTCAAGCGCATGAACATGTGGCTCGACCACCATGACGTCACTAACATGAACCGAGTGCGCCTGCGCGAGGCGGTCAAGATCAGCGACGGCTTTCTCTGGCCGGCGGAGAGTTACCGCTTCTGCAATGGCAGCGAGCCGAAGTACCGCGGCTACCCCTGCGGCATGTGGGTGCTCTTTCACGTGCTGACGGTCAACGAGTACCTGCGCCCGCCGCAGGGCGGCGTCAAGCACGAGGTCCTCTACATGATGCGCAACTACACCTCCGCCTTCTTCAGCTGCAAACAGTGCGCGGCCCATTTTGTGGCTGCCACGCGGGAGATGGCCGCCGAGCTGACGACGGCCAACGCCAGCGTCCTCCTCCTCTGGCGGCTGCACAACCAGGTGAATCAGCGCCTGGAGGGCGACCCCTTCACCGAGGACCCCTTCCACCCGAAGGCGCTCTTTCCCGGCGTTCGCCTCTGTCCCGCCTGCTTCTCCAACGGTTCCAGCACCAGCTATGGGGCGATCGAAGCAGGAGGTACCGGTGGCCAATTTGAGCTGCCCGCAGTGCTCGAATTTCTCACTGACTTCTACGCCAAAAAGTCCATCTCCAATAGTGGCTACAGCGTCGGCGTCGGCGGGAACCCGTGCTTCTCCGTTTCCTACGTGTGGATGTTGTCCTTGGTGGCGCTGCTGCGACTAGTGAGCACTGTTTAGTTGATCTGTTTTTGGTCAGCACTCCTGAACCTGTTGTTGTGTTGTTGTTTTGAACCAGCACCTCTTACTGAAGCACATTTTTGTTTTTTCGATTCTCCTTTGTCTCCCCTTTTCATTTCGGTGCATGTGTGTTGTTATGCGGTAAATGCGGTAAAAAGGGATCACACCAGAAAGGATGCTCGAGTTTTTAGTGCTCGGGTATTTTTAGCCATCATCATCACAACAACAACAACGACGACGACGATGACTACGACTAACAAACTGACTCTCTCAATGATTGAGCGGCGACGGAGAAGGAGTCACTCGAGAGTCATTACAACTAACTTTCTTCAGCAGCTGTACAGTGTACACACAAGCAAGGCAGCGAAACCGGAGAGCCAGTCAGCTTTCATTCTCTACTTCTCATTCTCATTCTAATTCACTCGGGTAAATAAGGCAAAATGGAGACAGAATCAGCCAGCACTACCACCACCAACAAACTCCGGTGAATGTGCATGTAAATATCAAAGTTTACCACCACCACCAGCAGCAGCAGCAGCACCGCCACCAGCATCGTCGAGTGCTAAATATATTTGGCAGCCCTAGAGGCTGGCTACCTAACTTCTACCTACATTGCTTGTTTGCCTGCCTAAAGACCAGTGGGAGACTGGCTGAAGTGGCTGCTGCCATGAGATGCGACGACAAACAAAAACCATTGGATTCGAGCGAGCGATTCGACGGCCTGCTCAGACGACGTCGAAGGCTGCCTGCTGACTCGACGACGAGGAAGATCTGCTGAGGAAAGGAGGAAAAGAAGCTGAAAAGCCAGTGCTGGCTTTCCTCCTTTTCTTTCTCCTCCTCCTCCTCCTGTGTCGCGTGTCGTTATTCTGGGAGCTCATTCGTCTCTGTCTCCTCTTCTTCTTGTATTCTGTATTCTGGTGGCATTTCGAGCAGCCAGTTTAGAGCAGCCAGTCTCCTGCTCTCTCCCCTCGCCGAGTGCATATCTCATCGGGGTAATCTCAATTACCTCGAGAATGACTACTACTACTACTGCTGCTGCTTCTGCTGCTGCTGGTGCTCAGTACGTGCACGTACACCCACCCACCCACACAGTACTTTTTCCACACTTTCTCTTTCTCTCTCTCTCCTGATTTTTCCTGTTCTCAACCGCCGCCAAGTCTTAGCACACATCTCTTACCAGCAATCTCTGGACGTGTTTGCTATTCTATTCTTCTGTTCGGCACAAGTTTGCTGCTGTGTTTGCTGTGTAGACTTTTATCTGTCTCCTTTGTGGGTGATAATGTGTTGTACAGCTAAGGCTTTTGTCTTCCTGATGGTGTAATTTGTGATTTGTTTTTAGTGTTTAGTGCTTACATTTTTTTGCAAATATCATTAGCCCTCCCGTTGAACTACTATTGAACCACACCTGTTGATAATTCCGATGACCACCATCGACGTTTGTCCTACATCATGGCTGAATGAATAGTTTTCAACCACCACCACCACCACTTTATTTGCCCCTGTTCTGCTCTCCATCTCCACTTCATCAATCACCCTCTCATTGATACAAATTCTCAGTCACCGGCATCTTCACGCCGTCATTAGAGTGTGAGAGAGTTGCTGATGCACTAGCATCTCCATCACCCTCACCAAACCAAACTAAGCATCATCAATCATCTCAATCATCCCGATCAGTGACACTTTCCCATCCTCTGACCTCAGCATCACCTCATTCATCCGACTACCTCCTTCACCACCCGTAATTACCACCTGCTAATTTATCAATTATCACGCACACTGTCAGCTGCCGTTGCGTTCAGTGCCACTATTTTTCCAGTTAGTTTTCAGCTAGTTAACTTCTCTTCACTTTGATTAATTTATCAATTAGCGCCGTTTGTGCACCGTTGGGTATTTTCCAGCCTTCGACGCAGGGTTGTTACTTTTTGTTAGCACATCCGCCACGACTATTGCAATGGCGCAAAAAATTAGGCAATGGATTCATCATCGGCACACAAACGTAGTTTCAGTTCATTAATAACACCTGCGAGTTAGAATTATCAAAATAAGCTCATTTGTGATTGGGGCCAATCAGTGCCATCTTTTTGGGGCTAATCGCTGATTAGCCTTCTGTCTGGTTGTCTGTCGGTCTGCAAAATGTGTGGTTTGTATGGTCACAATTTCTTTCACAATCACTCCCTTTCGGAGACCTACCAACCTCAATACTATTTCTCCTTTATTCGAATTTTAATGTTAAACAAACAAACTGATCAGTGCCAATTAGTGGAAAAAGTGTCTGACGCAAGAGAAAAGGGGGAGGCAGTGATTGTTTTTATAACTAATTAATCAATTTAATAATATTTTTTATTAAAGAGTTTTTAGCTAATTAGTATATTTAAAAAATATTATTTGGCTCAATGTTATTGTTTCTTTGATCCACTGCGACCAACTGTTGCTCTAGGTGTCGAATTCGGATAAATAGGTGGATTTTTTGTCACAAAGTTCAGGCAGTCACACTTCAGATTCACTGACAGATTCTTCTGAAGAGCAGTGGCAGTCATCGAACAGTCTTTCTATTCTGCTCCAGCAACGAGAGAATGTCAATCACGCAGTGACTAACAATCTTCTGCGTTGAACTGCTTGGCACTGAATGCGAATGTGACTGCTCGAATTTGCACTACCTTTTCATCGTCAGCAGCATCAACGGCGGCGGCAAATGTACTCCTTGAACTTGTCCGCGACCAGAAAAGAATAACTGCTGCTCTTTCGCTTGCACTAAAGTTCTTCTTCTTCTTCTTACTTTTTGGCCAAGTGATAATTGTAGTGTCTCGAAGCAGCAGCAGCCACAGACCGAAAGTTGTCGAGCCAGAGCACTGCACCCATTTGCAGTTAGTTAGTCAGTCAGAAAGGAGCAAGTGAGCTACTTTTAGCACTAAATTTAAAAAAGTATTTGCGGCATTTTAAAACACACAGAAGCAGAAGCAGAAGCAGAAGCGGCGGCAGTAGCAAGACTTATTCAGTGCTGCTGGTGCTGAGCAGACATGTCTGAGCGTCTAACAAACAAAAAGATCAAAGCTGCTGCTGCTGCTGCTGCTGGCAAAGAAGTCTTTCACTGTGCTTACGAAACTACTCGAGTTCTAAGAGTTCTTAGAGAGTTAGCAGCAGCAGCAGCCACTTCTCATCAGCTTAGCCCATCTTTTGCGTTCCCAGTGCTTCTTCTTTTCCAGCCAATTCTGCCGCTCCGCTGGTGCGCATAGACAGGCACACAGACAAAGCCACAGTTTTAATCTACTAGTAGAGAACTGTACTGAAAAGTACGCGTTTGAACGCAAATGTAAATTGAAATCGCTGTACAGCGGCAGCAGCTTCTCAGATGATAATTGAGACGTGCTGAGCGAGTGAAGTGAGGAGAAGTGCTTCTGCCACTTCTCGTTCCGCTCGGACTCCATCTCAGCCTTTTCTTTTGTTTTCGATGAGCGATTACCCACTATCACACAGCTCTAAGACTAACTTAAATGTATTTCACTAGTGTTTCACCATCACCACCGCCACCACCACCCTCATCTACTGAATTAGGAGCAACAATTGCAGCATCCGATGATCTAAATGACATTTGTCTTCCGTCTCACTCTTCCTCTTCTACCTCTTCTTCTCTGACTCTACTTCAAACTTGCATTAGAAAAGTACTTTTCTTTCCATTAAAACAACGACGACCACTATGGCGACCACCAACTACGCCACCTTCAGCAGCGGCCCCAGCGGCAACGCCAGCAAGAAGCAGCTGTCGATTCACAAGATTCGCGACCTCCAACTGGAGACAGTTAACATTGAGGCGAACTATGACGTTCTCAAGGAGATTGGCTCGGGGGACTACGGCAAGGTCATCCTCGCGGCGCACAAGCTCTCTGGATTTGAGGTAGGGGCTGCTGTTTTATCTGATGATTTTCTAATTATTTGAAAAACTTCTTTGTAGGTGGCTTTAAAGGCGGTGCCACGGGCGACGACCACGCTGCGGGACTTTCTGATTGAATTCCACTACAGCTACTTTCTGTCGCCGCACTACAGCATCCTCGACACCTACGATGTGGCCTTTGAGACGCGTGACCACTACTACTTCGTCTGCGAGGTCGCCCCCTTTGGCGATCTGTGGAATGTAATGGAGCATATCTTTTTTTGCAGTTTAATAATTTTAAACTTTTTAAACTTTCTGCTAAGGTGGTAGAGCGCACCAACGGCGCCGGCTTGGACGAGAAGAACGTCAAAATAGGTTAGTTGATGAATAGTAATCATCATCATCATTGAGCACTGCTGAATTAATTCATTTCTACTCTAAATTAACCCTTTAAATTAATCATCGCCTGAGCAGTCATCGAGCAGATGGTCTCTGCGCTGCAGTTCATGCACGAACTGGAGCTGGTGCATCGAGATGTGCGGTGAGTGGTGATTATAATAAAGGTTTCAAATGAAAGCTAACTTTTTTCTTAATATTTCAGCGCCGAAAACATTCTCATCTTCAATCCGGACCTGACAAAGGTGAAGTTGACTGACTTTGGCCTTACACGACGCGTCGGCACCACGGGTTTGTACTTTCTGAGCAAAGTCATAGAGTTTCAAAAAATAAAATTTTTTTCTTTTGTGCAGTAAAAAAGCGCGTCAAGTCGCTGCCCTCCTGCCCACCGGAAGTCTGGCAGGCGGTCCTTCTCGAGGGCTACAGCATCGAGACGGGCAGCGACGTCTGGCAGCTGGCCATCATGCTGGTCGTGCTGCTCACCGCAAAGTACCCCTGGGACAAGGCCGACATCACCGACCCGATCTTCAATGAGTTCGTCGACTGGCAGAAGCGCAAGAGTACTCGAACGCCCCGATTCTTCCGCGACTTCACCCCTCGAGTGCTGCGCATGTTCCGTCGGTTGATGGAGGTGAAGCCGAGCAAGCGATATCCGGTGACGGAGGTGCGCAAGTACATCAAGGACCGGTGGGTTCTGCCCGCCAACAGGAACTTCCGATCGCCCTCGATCTATGTGAGCATTTTTCTATTTGATGATTTGTGAAGATTAATTTTGTGTTTTTTAGGAGCCCAACCGCCAAGCAAACGTTTCTCGTAGCCATTCCTGCAGCCACCTGCTGCATCCGCAGCGTGAGCTAGAGGACGCCGCCAAGGCGAGGGACTTCTGAGAGCCAAACACAAACTAAATGATTGGGATCTTCTTTTTGAAGCAAATTTTTAAGTTGAACAGCACCACCATCGTCTTCATACCTTTTTCTACCTTCTTCTTCTTCTTTTACTAATATCTTACGCTAGTTTATCTTTCTTTCTTCTCTCTTCTTCACCCTATTTATTTCTATCACCACTACACTTCATCACCATCATTATCAGCAGAGCACCACTTCATCACCTTGTCATTTTAGCAACAACAACAACAACAGCAATGCACTGCACTTAATTTTATTTGATAATCGACATTTTCTATTGATCTTCGTTAAATCTCTGTCTTCTTTCCCTTCTTCATCCCTCTGTCTGTCCCGTTTTTAATCAAGTTGACTGCTACTTCTCTCAACGTTTATATTGAATAATAGCCAGAGTTCAAGGCAGCACTGTGTGTGCTCAATAAAAACGGTTTTTGAGCATCATCAGCAGCACTAAATCATCATTTCGTCTTTTCTATTAATTATGAAAAAGGCGCGCGCAAGCTCACTAAACTTGATTAGTATACTTTCTAATTAAAGACTGCCGCAAAGAGAAGCACTGAACTGCACTGAACTGAACCAAACAGTTGAGATCGTCGTGATTAGTTAGCCAGAGCTGCCAAAGAATGCGATGAAAGAGATGTTGCCTTCCCTTACCAGAGAACGACAACGACAACAACATTAGCAGCACACACTGAGCATCGTAATTTTTAAAATTGCACAAAGGCACCTCAACAACTGTTGAACCGTTCAAGACATCAAACTGTCGATACTGCTGCTGATACTTTAAACTGCCGGCTGATTTATTGGTTAACGAGTACGGTTACGTTACATACAACAGATTGAGTGGAGGAAGAAGAACAAGGCAAGAGAGAAAGAGAAAAAAGGGTTAAAGCATAAATAAATACAGAAGAGCGAGTTAGAAATAGATGCGTACTATTTATATTGGGGGAAAAGTGGAGTATCGAAAGAAAAGGGGAAAAAGAAGAAAAAGATGGCAATGATGACAAGGCTGGGTGGGTGATGGTGATGATGGTGGTGACGGCGATGATAATGATGACAGCAGCGATGCGATGCGATTCGATGTGATCACCTCCTAAAATTGCCCGTACTTTAGTCGTTTTTTCGAGCCATAATAGTGCTGGTAGAACTTTCGTTTGCCGCTGCTGTTGTTGACTTTAGAAGTGGAAGAGAAAAAGATCGGCTTCACCGGCTTTCCATTGGAAACGAACTTAGTTGGCAGGTAGAACACTTTCGAGCTGTGCTTGTAGTTTGAGCTGCCAAGTGCATTCGAGTGCACTTTAACCCTGTTGCTGCTGCTGTGATAGTCAATAAAGGGTTTCTTTTTCTTGCCAGTGATGCCTGTGCAATGGAAAAAATGAAATTACAAGAAGAGAAATTGAAATGTCAAATAGCAATTTTCCTCGATTCAGTGAGCACCAGTTGCAGACACTGTCACCCACCAAAGAATTTCACTTACCTTGAATAATCTCTACCGGCTTGGCATTGGAAACAAAACTGAGCGGCAGTTTATAGAGATTGGAATTGACTCGACGTTTGAGGCTGACACCAGAAAGCATCAACGACGAGGAGGGTGACGGCGAAGGTGACAAAAACGATGACGATGACAAAGGCGGATTTTTATTGCCGTTGCGCGAACCTGCATTGCCCACCTTTAAGTAGTAGATGGGCGAATTCTCCAGAATTTTGCCACTGCCACTGAAGCCACTGCTGGCGAGACTGTTACCACTACTAATGACCTTCACCTTTGGGCGGAAGTTGGCACTGGTGAGGTTGAGGGTGAGAACAACGGACAGCAGAAACAGTGGCAGTAACGTTCTCCGATTATGATGGTGAATGTGTGCGCTGCTTCTGTGTTTAGTTGCTTCTGTTTTTTCTGGCTGAATCCATAACACCCTGCTGGGCAACAAACGAGAGAACCTCTGCTTAAAATTGATCCTATGTATGTTTTTGCGAAGTACAAACAAAACGGGTCAGTATTGGAAAGCAGAAGCAGAAAAAGAAGAAGCAGTGCAAGCTCAGTTTACTGTTAACTTGCTAATTTTTGTTCTTCACTCTGAACTCTGTTCAACATCTTCATCATTTCTCTCCCTTTCTTCCTTCCTTCAAGCTGGCAATAAAATCAACACACACACTGACTGAGAGTTAGACGTTGACAGGCGGCCATCCCTTTCAAACGTCTAATTTGTGCTCAGCGTCGTGCACTGGGCGCAACTGAGCGCAAAAAATGTAAACGCAGAAGCGATGAAAAATTTAAAATGCGCTCAAGAGGAGTGGGGACCAAATGGTCATATGATAGGATAATACGATGATATCGGAGAGGGCAGAGATTTTAAAGAGAGAGAGAGAGAGAGAAGTTTAATAGCAGCAAGTATTAACCCCTTCTGATTATTAGGTGAAAAAGAGTTGAAGTGCCCCCTCCTCGACTCTTGTAGCCCAATACACTCATCCAATTACTGCAATTAGCTGGTGGAGTGCATTTCCTGAAATGGTCTGCACACTCCACACTCAACTCCACCGTCGATCGAAGATTAATTGCAGTGTGCCCTGCGAAGAATCACGCAGAAAAAGCAACAACAGCAGACTGTAGTTGCTGCAATAGCATGGAATTCATTCTTGCAACAGCCAAATTCACTGACCTACGTTGTTGCTGTCATCGCTCATCAATCATTCTCGTTTCGCTGCCTACTACTAACTGCGTAATGCTAATACCGATTGACAGCATTCTCTAGCATACACTTCTTGCTGTTGATGATTCACTTCAGTCACACTACCGCAGACACTGAACTGAACTTTGAGTGTTGTCGCAAATGATCTTGTTGACGCAATAAGTCTGCAGAACTCTGATGATGATCAAAACTGAAACATTCATGACGCCGGTCGACCTTTGATTGAGTGCGCTAATGCTCTTTTGTTCACTGTTTTCCCTAATTAGCAAGGGGTTAAGGGGGTAATTAAAAATGCAAATGAGATTGTTTGGCTGATGAAATAGAATGCTATCTCACAAAACTGATGAGGAAGCAAAACAACAAGAGCATGACACAAAGTGTCATTCACACTTACCACATGATATTGCAGCTGAACTTTTATCAGCTCGAGTAACAACGAAAAAAGTAAAAAACGATCTCAGTCAAAACACCGATGAGAGATTGGATAAGTAAAGAACATTTGAAGTCGCAGGGATTTTTTTGCAGTCAAAACGATCACCACTGACACTCGGTCACATACTGAGAGACCGGGCCCGATGGAGGGCACCTTTCTTAAATAGTGGCAGTGAACGATGAAAAAAAAAGAATTTAAAGGGTGTTTGAGAGACAAACACTGATGAAATAAGCGCAGGTATTAATAGTTGATGAAAACGATGCGATGGATGAAGGTGGTGGTCGATTCGATTGGCCAAATTAGAGCATAAAGTTCAATGGCAAAAAATAGAGGTGAGAGAACACACACAGACAGAGACAAACTAGGGGCTGATAAGGCACACCAAATCAGAGAGATGGAGTGAGAGAAAATGGTGAAGACTGTGAAGAGAAAAAGACCTTGAGAAGAGAGAGAAAGATCAGTTACCGGCATTTGGCGGCAAAGGAACACTGGAAAACCGAACACTGTCCGTTCACTAGCAGATCAGTCGGTCGAGTTGGAGAGAAGGAGAGAGGGCTAACGAACAGACGAATCGAGCCGACTTGAAAACTGACTAGCTAACAGGCAAACAAGCCAGTTAACGGCATCCTGTCTTTCCCCCTCAATCTTACTTCAGTGCCGGCGTCTTTCTTCAAACGGTAGAAGTTGACTGTCTGAACAGTTAACTGGACAGTTAGCCGGAGAATTGTGCCTTGTTAGCAAACGTAAGCGTTCAAATGTCTGTTAACAGATACTGATGATAAAGGCAATGACAATGATTCAGAACCAGAATCAAGCAATGAGCTGCTTTTTAATAAGCTGCTGACTGGCGGTTTTCTCTGAAATTGAAAACTCAACTGAACTTGAGTTTTTCTCGTCTAGACTGCCTAATATTTGTTTTGCCTCTGTTTCTTTAAAAATCTTGATTTTTCAGCCTTCACAAAAGGTGTCAGTGGCGGTGGGGTGATGACGAATTTGTTGAGACTTTGTAGCTGTAGTATCTTTGACAGTGGTGGTAACTTTTACGACCGGGGCAAATATTTACCCAAACTACTCACACAGACACACAGTGACACTGACACACTAAATTGTGAATTGTGGGCCTGCACATCCGTTTGGAGGGGGGAATGCACAAGGCCAATGACACATGAAACACAAGGTTCTAAAGTAAATAGTAAGAATTATAAAAAAGGTACATGATTCTTAGCAGCAAAAAGATATGCAAAACAGAAAAAAATAACAAAAGTCATTACACCGGCTGGTGATACTTTGTACTCCCCGTCCCTTATTTATGATTATGAGTTTTGTTTTTATTATTTAGCCAGAAGCTGGAGGATACATAGTCGAAAAGAGAAGAAGAGAGGAAGAAAGCACCAGATCAAAGGACTCGCTTGCCGCTCGCAGTTGGTGAAAGTTTTTTGTTCATAAATAATAGAAAAAGAAATTAAATAATAAAAGAAGATAGAAAAGAGAGGAATAGAGTGGTGGTGGCAACGGTGGCAATGACCGCTCTGAAGAACATTGGCGTGTGTGAGTGATTTCACTAAATAAAAAATGAGATAATGTGAAAATGGATTGTGTGGTCAGAGATTGAGAGAGAGAGGAAGAGCAGGAGACGATTAAGTTGAGATGATGATGGTCGAAATAGAAAAGGGAGATGAAGATATCAAAAACAGAGAGATAGACTAACAGCAAAGAAGCAGTGAGGACAATGGTAATAACAAAAAGTGAGAAAGAGTGGTAATAACAAAGTTGGAAAGGGAGAAAGACCTATACAGTACAGAAGAGGACAGTGTGCACCTGGAGCACGCCTCAGCTGTACAGTCAGGGGTGAACATCAATTATACAAGAGCGAGAGAGATAGAATAATCATCATAATTTGATAACGGACTAGGAAACTAAAGAGAGAGGTAACGTGCCAACTGCCACTAACTAGATAGAGTCCAGTTGCGTCTTCAGGTTGGCTAGCATTATCTCAATGTCCTCCAGCGAGTCGACGACGTGCTTTTGTCTGATAAAAAAAATTTAAAAAATTAGTTTTTAAAACAACACTTTTCCACAGCACACAAACCTTGAATCATTGGAAGCATTTGGAAGATTAGAGTTATTAGTAGTGCTACTATTTTCGCCTGGCTGACCGAAACCATTATCAAATTCGGGAGCAGCAACAGCACCTGAAGGAGCACCTGAAGTGGCTGCAAAAGACGGAACAGCCGTGGCCGACATGGGCGAGTTGAAGGCCGACCCGGGCAGGGAGCCGTGCGGATTACGGGCAAACATCGGCGACGAGGTGGCCGAGGAGGAGCTCGAGGAGGAGGAGGTGGTGTTCGTAGATGAGGTGCCCCCTCCTCCGCCTCCCATCCTCAGCATGGCACTCTGCATAAACCCGGCCGACTTCTGGCGGATGGTGCCCACGTTGTCGGCGGCAAAGGGCATCGACTCGGTGGAGCTGCTGCTGCTGACGTTCACTGATTCGATCATCTGCCGATCATTGCTCCCACTGCCCATTGCCACTCCATTTTCCTGCAGAAAGCTGTTCATCTTTTCCTTGTTCATTGGCAGCGTGTGGTGATTTGGGTTGTGATTAGTGTTGTTGATGGTGGTACTACTATTCGCCTGAGAAGGATACTGAGGAGGTTGAGTGCTGGACGGATTAGGTTGCGGCTGCTGGGCAGCACTTTTGTTGAAAGAGGCAATCTTTGAGGGGGTGATGCAGCTGGGTCCATCACCATTAGGAGATTGACTATCACCGGCGACCACGGCCTCGGAAAACTTGGACGTCAGACTTTTGACGCAAGAGGCAAAGACGTCCTCCGTCAGACGGCTGTTGCTATCGTCGTTGTAAAAGTTGTTGCTGTTGATAATTTGATTATTCTGCAGTGGTTGCTGTTGCTGCTGCTGATTCTGCTGCTGTTGTGGCAAGTTCGAACCCCCACCCCCATTCAGGTACATCAAATTGGAGTACACCTGATCAGAGAATGCTGATGGGTTTTGTTGTTGGTGGTGCAGCGGCGACGAGGGCACCGAGGCGCTGCCAGAAGATCCCGGCAGCTTTTTGATCGAGTTTACCCGCTTCGGAGGCGGTGGTGGTGGTGGCTTCTTTCCCGTCTTGTTCACACTCGAGTAAATGGAGGCACCACTGTCGGAGGAGAGAGACAGATTGTCACCGGCAGTTTTTGAGGAGTCATTTGACTGCAGCGAGGCGGTATCGTAGGAACCGTCAGAATAGTAAGGTGGGCCTAAGTCGCCAGAAGAGCGCGCACTAGCCAGTATCTTCGCTACCGGTTTTCCACCGAGCAGGTTTTTGGGCCGATTTAGCGTTGTCGTGCCGTCAAACGGCTCATACGAAACGGGGTTTCCGTAATTAAAATTAAAGTTGGCCATCATCGCCGCCTGACCAGCCACCACTTCGTAGTTGACTGTCTGTCGATTTTGTTGTTGCTGCTGTTGCTGATGCTGTTGAATGCCAGCCAAGTTTAGCTCTCCATTTGACAAATGCTGCTGCTGTTGCTGATAAGGAAACTGTTGTTGTTGCAGTTGAGGACTTCCTCGGTAGTAGGGCGGTGCTCCCTGGGGGTAGCTTTGCTGCTGCTGATAAGGAAAATGCTGCTGCTGCTGCTGGTGCTGCTGTTGATGAAGTTGGTGGTAATTTGCATATGGACTCATAGAGTCTAAACTCTCCAGAGAACGACCTCGAGAAACTGCAGAAGTGGAAAGTGTTGGTGCACCAAAATGAGGGGGCACCGCATGCATCGCTCCGGGAGGATAGTAGGGAATGGCATTGGGCACTGGAACTCCATTTACATGCGGGTAAGTGGGCTGTGGTGGGGGTGGTGCCTGCTGAAGATATGACTGAATTTGGGGGCTAAAATTACTAGGGTTTCCTCCTCCTTCAGAAAGCTGCGAGGAGAAGGTTCGCATGGCGCTGTTGGGCGTTTTGCTGTTCGGTGTACAGAAAAGCGCAGAAGGCACAATGTTAGAGTTGGAGGAGGAAGAGGAGGTGATTATGTGAAGTGGCTGATGTTGTTGTTGCTGCTGCAGAATATTCTGCTGTAAGATATGATGATCAAAAGAAGGGGGCATTTCGGGATGTGAGGGCGAGTTTAGGGCACTCCCGCCGCCTCCTTTACCGCTGGCGAACATTTTTATAGGCACGTCTTGATATGGCAATGGAGAATTTAGGGGATTCTGTAAATTCTGCTGCTGCTGTTGATACTGCATCTGCTGGTGCATCTGATAGTGACTACTTTGCATGATCATCGGCTGATAGGTGAGGTGGTGAATGGGCAGATTGGGATTCGGTGGCTCCATCGGCTCCTTCACGCTCTCACTACCTCCAGTAATTGTTCCGTAAATTTCTTGACCATCAACTGACTGCTGCCTGCCCGCCGACCTGCTCAGCATCTTGACGCGCTTGATGGCGAGGAGCAGTTTTTTCTGGTGGCCCAGCTTGAAGATTCCCACGTCCTCAAAGTCCTCACAGTCGAGCTCTGTCACGCGGTCAATAGTGGCGTAGCCCTGCTGCACCAAAGGGGCGTGGTAGCACTCGAGGCCGAGAAGTTTGAGCCACTCTTCCAGCGAGTCCTAAAAAGCAAAGGTTTTTGAGAAATTAGCAAACTAAAAAGGATTCCTTTTAAAATCTTTACATACCGGCTTATGCGTGGGAATACCGTCAGGAAAGTTGAGCTTTCCAATCTCCGCCGTGAAGGTACTCCTCGCCTTTGGATCGGTGATTCCCACTGCAATGAGGTCCTGGGGCGTCATGCGAGCAATAGTGGCCATGTCATAGCCGGCCTCTACGAAGCAGCGCTCGTACTTGCCCAGCTTGATCTTTGCCAGCCAGTTGTGAATTATCTCAGGGTCCTATTAAAAAGCGAGAAAGATAGGAAATCAGCTCAATTACTCTGGTAACAACAAAGAAGTACGCACCGAAATGCCGTGCAATATCATCTCGGCGATGCTGGGCGGCCCTGCCTGGGCGACTAGGCTGCTGCTGCTGCTACTTCCACTGCCACCAGCTCCGCCATTTTGGTGGTGATGACCAGCGCTATTATCAGAAGAGGTCGAAGCGGAAGTCGAGGAGGAGGAAGAGGATGAGGGAGTCAAATGCGGTTGATTGGAAGAGGGTGGCGTCGGCCTCCGCCCACCGATTATAGTGCTGGGCATCATCATGCTCGCGTAGATGGTGTTGCCCTTGGCACTGCTGAAGACATTGTTCTTGTGGGCAGTACTGCCACTCCCACTACTGCCACTGCTGCTGCTGTGAACGGTAAAATCGCCCACCGGTGTCACGCAGGAGGTGTTTGAAGAAGAGGTTGAAGAGGAGGAGGTGGAAGAGGGAGAATCGCAGTTGGAGACAATACTAGAGGAAGAGGAAAGGGGATGCTGCTGCTGGGGATTACGATTGGGAGTGGCTGCTGAATACTGATGAGGAGGTTGATTGGGAGAAGGATACTGATGGGAATTTGGTTGAAGACTTTGCTGTTGAAGGTGTGAGTGTTGTTGTGGAAAGGAGGAGGGCGTTGTTGAGGAGGACGAGGAAGAGGAACAGAAGGAGGAAGAGGTGGAAGAGGAGGAGGAAAGAGAAGAAGAGGAGGGCTGCGAAGCAGAGGAGGACTCGGAGTCCTTGATGCTCGAAGTGGAGCCAATGGACTCGCAGCTGTGCACTGACACTCGATTGTGCTGGTGGTGATGATTGGGATTATTAGGATGATGATGAGGGTGATTGTGGTGGTGGCCACCACTTCCGCTGCCGGGGTTGCCGCCGGCGGTGAGCTTCAGAGAAAAAAATAAAGTTAGTTTTACATTGAAAAAGATTAGGTTTATGCAAAAAAGTGCTACTGTACCTTCAGCGAATCACTTCCCCGTCCGCTGTCCAGACTAGAGGAGCTGTATCGGTTTTGCTGGTGGTGGTTGCCGTACTTGCCGATCTGCTGCTGCTCACTGCTGCTGTTTTGCGACAATAACAGCTCTGCTGATGTCACCGAAGAGTTGCCGCTGCTGCTGTTGCTGTTGATGCTACCATTGGTCGTGTTCGTCAGCTCCTCGCCGCCGCCGACAGCAAACAGCGATATGGCCGTCTGCTCAGGTATCTGCTGCATGGAGGGTCGAATGCTGTAGTAGTTCTGTTGTGGTAGTTTAGGGCAGGTGGTATGTTTGAGGAAAAAAGAGGGAAAAGAGATTAGACGATGAGGTCGATGATGATGGAGGGCACAACGCTTACATTAGCATCGTAGAAAGGTTGCTGCTGTTGTTGATGCTGCTCGGAAAAAGAGCTCAATTGCTGCTGCTGTTGTTGTAGTTGTGTTGAGGAGCCTATAATTAGTGGTGGGTGATTAGTTGAAGAAGAAGAAGTCTGTGCTGGCTGCTAACTCGCCAACTCGCTAAGTACCTTGGCCTTGTTTCGACGATTGAGCTGTGGCAGCGGCTGCTGCTTCAGCTGCTGCTAAAGTCTGTTGTTGTGAACTATTGGACAGCTTTTGTGTCTGTTCAGTGACAGTTGTCTGCGGAATGACCGGTGGCAGGACGATCTTGATGCTCGCTCGGGAGGGAGAGTTGCGGTTGATACCGCTCACTGAAGGGGAAAAAGATGGCATCTTTGGTTAGGACATTTCTGTGATAATAGATAGAGACTAAACTGCTGCTGCAACCGTTCACCGGCATGTGCGAAATGTTTTCGCCATTAGTCCTCGCTTGATTTCCCCTCACATTTTCCTTCCCTCACTCTTCTCAGCACATCTCATCTCATCTAGTCTGCAGCTACCATCTTAATGAAGCAATGAAACGGCAGTGCCAACAGCACCTTTTGCTATTACTTCAGCCCTTCCTTTGCATTTCTATATTGCATTCCTATGAAATGCAAAGAGATTGAGATTGAGGATCGGTAGTGGACGACGACGGCGGCGGAGGAAAAGGTAAGTGAGTGGGCGGACAATTGGCGAGTTGGAAATATCCGACAGACAGACCGACCAACCGACGCCTGAATAAGAAAGTGTGCAATGGCTCCCTCTTCCTTTGTGTGTCTGTGTGTCGGTAGTGTAGGAGGAAAAAAGAAGAAGACAGGAAAAAGAGCGAGGTGGTATGAGATCGCCCTGAGCCGCGGCAACAGAAAAAACCTCTTTTCTGTCTGTCTGTTTTATGTTACTGTTTTCTACAGTATTTGTACAGTTGAGTCGTACAGTTGGAATAACACAATGGAAAAAACAGTAGCCCTCTAGGCAATGGAAATGTATAGCAATGTGGCCTGTTCACCATCAATAAAACTGCTCCTGCACAACCGACAACGACGACAACAATAACAGTCAAAACGCAGTTGGACTTCAATTGTGTAGAAAGGAAAAGGAAGAAGACGCAAGAGGATGCAGCAACAGACGCAGCACCTAATTAGGAGAAAGAGGGAGGACTGCTTTGCATCATCCGCACATCCAGTCATCCGGTCTGAACTGAACACAAACAGACCCTACTGCCAGCAATCATTTGGACCTTGTCTGTCAGCAGAAACGTACAAACAGAGGAGGAGGCAGAGGCAGTACTTCCTGACTGAATATTTAGAGAATAACAATGGTAGCAGGGCAGCAGCAGCACTAGTGGTAATGAGAAAATGATGTGGACGGCACCGAGAACAGCAAAGAGGGAAAACGCGAGCAAGAGAGACGAGCTAATAATGATCGACTTTGCAGCCAGAGACTTTGCCCTGCTAATGGAAGCTGATAGAAGGGAGGCAATGAAAAAGAAGAAGAAGTAATAGGCAACCGAAACAATTAACGATGGCGACAGTTAAAGAGCAGTGTAGAGGAGAGTAGACGAGGGGACATGTACATTAACGTTGCAGTCAGGGCAGACACTGCTGTACACAGTTGGCCGGTGCCGGCCGATCATTCCTCTTCTTCTTCTGCAGCGTTGGCAACATCATTACGTCGATTAGGAGAGGAGAGGAGGAAAGTGAACAGCCTAGCTATCCAGTGTAGTACAACTGGCTGGGGCAAACAAATTCCGTTATCGGCAATCTCTCGCAGCCGTCCGTCGAATATCAACTTGCAGTGGAAGCCTTGCACATAGCTTTAGTGTTCACTCTTTTCCTCCTCCACCACGACTGGCCATTAGCACAGACAGGGCACACTGAGCAACATGCAAATTAGCACAACAAGAGCACGTAGTTGCCTTCGCTGGCAAATTAGCAAATGGGAGAGAGTGTGCAGGGTGAACAGCAGAGAGGAAAAGGACTTTAGCCTGACATGCCGGGCAAAGGTAGTGAACACGATTTCGGAGTACTTTATACGCAAAGTGCTAATACTCTGTTTTCAGTGGCTTTACTTGCCATATATGACCACACTGATGTCTCAGTCGGTAAAGATAGCGGGATAAGTTTCGCCGAGTTTCGTTAAACAGTGCACCGCATGAAAAAGGTAAAGGCTCATCAAAATAATCTTCCTTCTTTCTTTCATTCATCTTCCTCGCCATTGTCCACACGCGAGCAAATGAGCCATGTCAACATGAGGCGAAAAGATGTGACACTGTCTCACTTTCCATGTGTGTCTGTCAAACAGAAGAGAAAGAGAGAGAGAGAGAGAGAAAGAGAGAGAGAGAGAGAGAGAGAGAGAGA